>PVBE012401702.1_pt1 | contig 225573 bp, 223 predicted proteins | sample 1631181 | NCBI WGS metagenome assembly PVBE01 (sample SAMN08397723, study PRJNA350692) | Marine metagenome, whole genome shotgun sequencing project. | isolation source: water | place: Pacific Ocean | collected 2012-04 | reverse complement strand
TCTGTTGCGCCTGGCGCACGCGGGCCTCCATTGAACGCTCCTCCGTCACGTCCTCGACCTCGCCGAGCAGGCTGCGCGTCTCCGACAACCAGTGCAGTGTCACCTCTACCAGCCGCGTTCGATCGCGCTGTCGCAGTCGCAGCTCCACCTCCGCGCTCGTCGATTCCTGGGCGATGCGTAGCGCCGTCTCCAGCATCTCCAGGTCTTCGTGCGCCGCAAGCTCACTCAAGTTGCGCCCCACCAAGTCTGGCGCATTGAGGATCGCGGCGAGCTGTCGGTTGTGGAACTCGATCCGCCCCGTTGGGTCTGAGAGGAAGATCCCCCGCGAGGGAGAATCCGCGATCGTTCGGTAGCGTTCCTCCGAGACTCGCAGCGCGTCTTCGGTCTCTTTGCGCTCGCTGACATCCGTCACCAGCAGCAGCGTGCCGGGCGCCGCCCCGCCCTCTCCACTGAACCGCGTGGCGGAGACGATGCACCAGACGTCGTTCCCGTCGGCGCGCTGGAATCGCAAGTCCTGGGGCCCATCTGCGATCCCCCGTCACAGTCCCAGTAGGCTGACTGAGTCCCCGGGATGGACGAACGTCCCAGCGGCGCTGCCCAGCAGTTCGTCGGCACGGCGACCGAGCATCGTCGCCATCTGTCGATTGGCGAAGGTGCAAGACCCCTCGGCGTCCAGTACCAAGATTCCCTCCGCGGCCGTCTCCACGATTCCGCGGTAACGCTCCTCGCTGGCCCGGATCGATTCCTGGGCTTCCAGCCACGCGGTCATGTCACGCCCGATCGCCTGGTAGGTGCCGTCCCCCAGATCCACGGCGTTGAGTTCCAGCCAGACGATCTCTCCGTCGGCGCGTTGAACGCGGGTGAGGAATGCGGCGCCGCCCGATTGCAGCCCCGATCGCAGCAAGCGGCCGGCGCGATTCACTTCGCTGCCGGGTACGAAATCCGTAAACGGCAGCCCCACCACTTCTCCGCGTTCCCGCTGCAACAGCTTGGCGGCACCCTCATTCACGTAGAGGCAGAGCCCGTCTGTATCGAACATCCAGACGCTGTCTGAGGCGCGATCCAGGGACCGGTGGTACCGCTCCTCCGCAACGCGCAACGCCGCTTCCATCCGTACCCGTGGTGTGATGTCCAATGCGTGCATCTGGATGGTGACCGTGCCTGCGTCGCTTGCGGACGAGTCCCCCGGAATTTCCGGCGCGCCTTCGCAGACCCAGCGACGTTCATCTCCGTCGCACGCCATGAAACGTAGCGTCCGGCGGCACTCCCCCTCGCCCACGCCTGTCGAATACGCGCGCACGTCCTCCCGATCCTCCGGCGAAGCCAATCCCATCAGCGATTGCCCCACCAAGTCTGCCGCCTCGTACCCAAGCGCCTGCGCCGCTGCCGGATTCGCCTCAAGCACCACGCCGGCGGCATCGTGCCGCAGAATCACCCCAGCGGTTCGATCCACTATCTCCCGGAGTTGGCTCTCCAGTGCGGCAGTCGCTCGCGCCGGGTGAGGTCGGGTGGCCGTGGAACTGTGATGAGCCAGGACGAGGCATGTCCCGTCCCTCTGGCTCAGCAGCTGGAGCTCCACTGGTCCATTTTCTCTGCTATCAGATCGCAGCACCACCAGACAACGCACCGTCCCCGCCCATCCCACTCGGTTCAGCGCCTGATCCCAAATCACTTGATGCGAATCGGCGATGAACTCCCGTACGGAATGCTCGGTACGCCGTGCTGTATCCAGGTGCATCAGTTCAACGAATGCCGCGTTGGCATACGAGATCATCCCGGCGGCGTTCACGCAGGCCACAGGGTCGACGCCCGTCTCAACCGCCTCCGGCAGCGCACTGCCGCCAATCGGGACCGATCCGGTCTCCGAGGGTGTCGAGTCTGCGCCGGGCCGTACAAGTACCAGTAAGTGAGAGTCTTCGACGCGGCTGACCTCAAGTCTCAGGATCGTCCCGCGATCGCTGAGCAGGCAGCTGGCGTGTCCGATCCGTGTCGCTTCCGCCAGGCCGGTGGCAAGCGGGCCGCCGACACTCAGCGGGATATTCAGCGCGTCCCAGGCCGTGTTCGCGTGCACCACACGATGGTTTGTATCGGCGACGCACGCCGCCATAGGCAGCGCGTCCAGCACCGCCCACGTCGATCGCGCTTGAACGTCAGATCGATCACCAAGCAAAGCGATAGCCAACCCGGGCAAGTCCAATTACCCGTGGCCACTATCTCGGATTTGAAATGGTATTGAAAGGCGCCGTGATGCCGCCGAGATATCCCCCGACTCTCCGGATCGCTGTACGCGGAGAACGGCCGGAGGCGGTGAGTGGGTGCACGGGGCAGCCCCGACGCTGAGAGCTCATCTCGGACGTGAAAAACCTAGGCAAACCTCCCCGAACGGAAGCTCTCCTGAGCGAGAGGCATGTGAACGCCACCCCAGAGACGGTCGGCACTACTTCGTACTACAGGTGCGAGATCGGCGAATTAACTCCCAGCGGACTTACAGCGTCGGCGGGATCGGCTTGTATGCGCCTTCGGGCAGCGAGATTCCCGCTAGCTCCTTCACATACTGCTTGGCGTGATCGAAGTCGTAGCCGCGCATCGTCATCATTTTCTGCGCCGCCAGCGACCCCTCGGCGTGAAGCGCGAGCACCGCCTTGTGTCCGCCCTTGGCATCCGCACCGAGATCGCGGATGAGATTCCATAGTCGCAGCCGGTCTTCTGCATCGTCCCCGTTGCCAGAGCTCAGGTACTTCTTGAACGCCCCGTGCAGATCCTCGTTGCGGAAATCCGCCTCCGACGGCGCCGTCGCCACGATCGCGCCTGAGATGTCTAGCAGGTTCTTCACCAGTTCGTGATAGTTGCTCGCGAACGTGTACTTGCCCACGTTCGTAATCGACTCATTTGGAATCGCCACCCCGTCCCGCGTCTCGCACGACACCGCCGCCGCCTGAATGAACGCATCGATCGCGCTCGCGGTCATGGCGAACTCGAACAGCTTATCCTGGATGTGCGGCACCTTCTCAATGCCCAGGTATTCCGCCGACAGCGCCGCGGCCCCGGCCAGCATCTCCAGCGTCGGCTTCTTGTAACACATCGCGCTGTAGCGCTGCCAAAGCCCTAGTGCATAGGCGATTGGTCCCGCCACGTCGTTCTCGCCGTTTTGGAAGACCCGGTCCCACGGCACCAGCACGTCGTCGAACCAGACGAAGCACTCGCCGCCCACGCCACCCGGCGCCAGCGGATGGTCGAACTCCGACTCACTCATGTAGTCCATGCGCTCGATGATTCGCACACCCGGCGTCTTTGGCTCCACCATGCAGGCGATGGAGTATTCCGGTTCCGTGTCGCGCATCCGCTTCGTTGGCAGCACGATCAACTCGTCTGAGAACGTCGCGCCCGAGATGTGCGCCTTCATCCCCCGGATCACGATCCCATCCGCGTTCTCATCCACCTTGTGTACATAGAGGTCGGGGTCGCCCTGCTCCGAGGGATGCTTGGACCGGTCCCCTTTGGTGTCCGACATCACGATCGACATCGTTAGGTTTCCGTCGCGCGCCCGCTTGAACGCGTTTTCGATGTTCTCCCGGTACATCGGGTTGTACTTCTCCAACTCCGGCGCCACCCAGCGCAGCGACAGAATCGAGTCAGACCCGAACGACGGCCCCCCGTAGCGCATCCCGAAGTCGATAGCCCGCGCCCGCGCTAGCAGATCATCCGAGTTCGTCGGCGGCACCATGAAGCGGTCGGCTTCCTCGCCGGTCTCCGGATCCTCCACCACGAAGATCTCTTTGCGCTCGTCCGTAAACGCTGTGAACGCGGTGGCATGACTCATCGCCCGATCGCGCGCCCGCGGGTGCGTCATCACATCATCGATTAGCTCTCCGCCGCTGTAGATCTGCCGGCCGTCCCGCAGCGCCTCCAACGCCTCATCCGGTGTTCGAAACGCCATGATCCGCTCCTTCTCTAGTCCGCCTCGATGATGTTCGAGGCCCCGCGCTAAATGACTGGCTGTCTAGATGTCCCTGGTAGAGGCGGTTTCACACGTTGGGCCGCCTCATCACCTCATCGCCTGTTCCGCGGACGTAGCCAACTGTACGAGTGCGGATCGGGCCGTATCCAACTCCGATTCGCCCCAGGCACGTCCAGAGCACACGCGGCTTAGCCGCCGATGCCCGCGGCTTCCTTTGCAGCGTCCATCGCATCGCTGAGATCGTAGTTGCGATACGTCACGATCTTTTGCGCCGCCAGACCGCCCCCAGCCTGGATCGTTGTTACCAACTCCCAGCCCCCGTAGGCATCCGCCGTCAGATCGCGGATCAGATTGATCAATTTCATCCGATCCTCCACATCCACCTCGGACTTCGTGTGGAGGTACTTCCGGAGATAGCCCTCCGTCTCCTCATTCCGCAGATCGGCCTCGCTCGGCAGCGTCACCACGATCCCGCCCGAGATGTCGTGGATGTTGCGCATCATCCCGTGCCAGCCCGACGCTCCGTAGTACTCGCCCACGTTCACCTCAAGTGGGCTCGGGTAGACCATCCCGTCCTCCGTCGTCTCGTAATTGCGCAGCGCATTATCCAACGACATCCGCAGCATCTCAGCGTAGAAGATCAGCTCCGTGATCTTCTCCTGGATGTGCCCAGCCTTGTTGATCCCGTGGTAGTCGGCCAGCGACTGCGCGATGCCCACCAGCAGCTTGCTCCGCTCCACCATCGCCACCAGACCGCCGATCCGCTCCCACAGCCCCAACGCGTGCGCGAAGACCCCAGCTAGCTGATGCTCTCCCGCCAAGAACACCCGATCCCACGGGACCAGCACATCGTCGAAGACGATGAACCCCTCCGGCATGTTGTGCCGGCCCGACAGCGGGTAGTCGAACGTACTCAGATCCGGCTCCGCGTAGGTCTGGTTGATTACCTTCACGCCCGGCGCATTCGCCGGAATCGAGAAGCTCACCGAGAACTCCTCTTCCCCCGGCCCCATCGCCTTCGTTGGCATCACCACGATCTCGTGCGCCAAACACGCCGCCGTGATGTGCAGCTTCGCGCCCCGCACCACGATCCCCTCATCCGTCCGATCGACGATCCGCGTGTAGAGGTCCAGGTCATCCTGATCGACGGGACGTCTGCTGCGGTCCCCCTTCGCATCCGTGATCGCTTCCACGGCTCGCAGATCGTTGTCGCGCGCGTACTTGTAGATGGTCTCCACATTCGACGCGTACTCCGGCTTCACCTGCCCCAGCTGCTGGCGCGCGTTCATCAACGCCATGCAAACCGCCGTCGTTCCGCCCAAAATGCTCGTGTGATGCATCATCTCCACGCGCTGATGGAGGTCTTCCTCCGTGCGCGGGATCTGGAACACCCGGTGCGCATCGTTCCCGTCCTCAGTCTGATAGGTGCGCACCGCGCGCATGCCGGGGCTCTCGTAGTCGTAATCCTGGCTCGCGGTCTCGACGGGGATCTTCATCTCTGGATGCGACGTCACATCCTCGATCCGCTCCCCATACATGTAGTTGACGCGGCCGTCCCGCAACGACTCGCGATACTGTTCAGGCGTCATCAAGGTCATGGTGTGTGTCCCCCAACATCACATGAGGAAGCGGCAAGCGCTTCAATTCGGCTAGGTGTCGAGGCGCCATGCTACGCGCCAAGGCCCGCGTGCGGCAAACGTCGATACCCGACTCAGGCCCCACGCCTCGCGGCGAGAACCTTTCCGCCGACCTCGCGGGCGTCGCGAACGCTGGGCAGCCGTCCGGGCTTCCGATTCCCTATCCGCACGTCCAAAGCAAACGCGGCTTAGCCGCTTAGGTGCCCGTGAAGTGGGCTTCGCGCTTCTCGACGAACGCCGTCGCCGCCTCGTGATGGTCGTCCTGCCGCATCGACAACCACTCCCAGGCCAACCCCACGTCCATCAGCTCTTCCGCCTGCTTCTTCAAGATCTTGTTCAGCGTTTGCTTCGTTGCCCGCGCCGCGTACGGCGCCATCCCCGCCAGTTCGCGAGCCTTCGTCAGGCAGAACGCATCCAGTTCTTCCGAATCGACCAAGTGGTTCACGATTCCCAACCGCGCCAAGTCGTCACCCTGGATCAGCTCGCCCGTCATCAACAGCTCTTTCGCCTTGTTGATCCCCACCAGCCAAGGCCAGATCACCGCGCCGCCATCGCCCGCGACCAGACCAACATTCACATGCCGATCGCCGATCCGCGCCTTCTCCGAAGCCACGACCACATCACACAGGAGCGCCACTGTGGCGCCCAACCCCACCGCCGCGCCGTTGATCTTCCCCACCAGCGGCTTTTCCAGATCCAGGATCGAATGCACGATCTCCTGTGCCTCGCCGCGCACCTCCGCGACGCGGTGCTCCAGGTTCGAGCCACTCTCGCTCGATGCCATGCCGCCCACATCGCCGCCCGCGCAGAAGGCACGACCGGCCCCCGTCAGGATCACCGCCCAGGCTTCGTTGTCGCGGTTCACCTCGCGGAAGATCGTCGACAATTCCGTGTGCAACCGACCGTTGACCGCGTTCATTCGGTCGGGTCGGTTCAGCGTCAGTGTCAAAATGTTCCCGTCGTGTTCCGCCAAGATGTGTTCGTAGCCGCTGTAGTCAACCATCGTGTCCTGCCTTCGCCGGTGCCGAATCCGAATTTGCGGACGCATGGTACTCGTTCTTGCGGCCCTTAGCCTCAGGTTTCGACAGGCCGCGTCTATACCCATGGAACGGCGCCGCTCAACAGGAGGAGCTACATCCGGAACACGCCGAAGTTCGACTCCTCGATCGGCGCGTTCAGCGATGCCCGCAGCCCCTGGCCCAACACCTCCCGTGTCCGTGCCGGATCGATGATCCCGTCGTCCCAGAGCCGGGCGGTCGAGTAGTAGGCGCTGCCCTCCTCCTCGTACTTGGCCAGCGTCGGGGCCATGAAGGCCTCCCGCTCTTCCTCCGACATGGACTCCCCCCGCGCCTCCAGATTGTTCAGTCGCACCGTCAACAGCACGTTCGCCGCCTGCTCCCCGCCCATCACCGAGATTCGTGCGTTCGGCCAAGCCCACAAGAACCGCGGCGAATAGGCTCGACCACACATCGCGTAGTTGCCCGCCCCGAACGACCCACCGATCACCACCGTGAACTTCGGTACCGCCGCCGTCGCCACCGCCGTGACCATCTTGGCCCCGTGCTTGGCGATCCCCTCGTGTTCGTACTTCTCGCCCACCATGAACCCCGTGATGTTCTGCAGAAATACCAACGGAATCTTTCGCTTCGCGCACAGCTCAATGAAGTGCGCCCCCTTCTGCGCCGACTCTGAGAACAGAATCCCATTGTTCGCCACAATCCCCACCGGGTATCCCTCGATGTGCGCGAACCCACAAATCAACGATGCTCCGTAGCGCTTCTTGAACTCGTGGAACCGACTCCCGTCCACAATCCGTGCGATCACCTCCTTCACGTCGTACTGCCGCCGCGCCGAGGCCGGGATCACCCCATACAGTTCGCTGGGGTCGTAGGCCGGCGGCTCCGGCTCCGACAGCTCCCAGGGCAGTGCCGCGGGATCCGCGCCCAGATTCGCCACCGCTGACCGCACCATCGCCAGCGCCTCCGCGTCGTCCTCCGCGAAGTGGTCCGCTACCCCCGACTCCTCGGTGTGTACGCGCGCCCCGCCCAACTCCTCCGCGGAGATGTCCTCGCCCGTGGCGGCCTTCACCAGCGGCGGCCCGCCCAAGAAGATCGTCCCCGTCCCCTTGACAATGATCGACTCGTCGCTCATCGCTGGTACATAGGCCCCGCCCGCCGTGCACGATCCCATCACCGCCGCGATCTGCGCAATCCCTTTCGCCGACATCCGTGCCTGATTGAAGAAGATCCGCCCGAAGTGCTCCCGGTCTGGGAACACATCCGCCTGCGCTGGCAGGAAGGCTCCTCCCGAATCCACCAAGTACAGGCATGGCAACCGGTTCTGCTCCGCTACTTCCTGTGCTCTCAGATGCTTCTTCACGGTGATCGGGTAGTACGTCCCGCCTTTCACGGTCGCGTCGTTCGCCACGATCATCACGTCCCGACCCGCGACTCGACCCACCCCCGTCACGATCCCCGCCGACGGCGCATCGCCGTCGTACAGCTCCCAGGCCGCGAGGGCGCTCAGCTCCAGAAACGATGTTCCCTCGTCGATCAGCGCCGCGATTCGCTCGCGGGCGGGGAGCTTGCCCCGCGATCGGTGGCGCTCCATCGACTTCGCGCCGCCGCCCTCCTGGATCTGCGACTGCCGTGCCTTGAGCGCATCCACCAACCCCTGCATTTGCTCGGCGTTCGTCGCGAACTTCGCGCTCGCCGGATCGATTCGAGTGCGGAGCACTGGAACATCGTCACGCGCCATCGGAGAACCTTTCGCGACTATGGGAGATGCTGGGAGCCATCTACACTGAGCGACGCGCTGCGGCCGGACCGCAGCATCGACGGGAGGATAGCGGGATGGCGACGACACCTAACATCGATATGGGCGGCAAGACGGTCCTTGTCACCGGTGCGAACCAAGGCATCGGCTACGAGACGGCCCTCGCTCTGGCGGGGATGGGCGCGACGGTTGGCCTGGTTTGCCGCAACAAAGAGCGCGGTGAGACGGCGCAAGCCCAGATCAGGTCACTCGCCGGGAACCAGAACGTCGACCTCTTCCACTACGATCTCGCCTCCCAGGCCGAGACGGATCGTCTCATTGACGAGGTCAAGTCCCGCTACGACCGCCTCGATGTTCTCGTCAATAACGCCGGCGTCGTCCTCAACCGTCGTCAGGTCTCACCGGATGGCCACGAGCTCACGCTCGCGATCAATCACTTAGCTCCTTTTCAGCTCACGATCGGGCTCGTCGGCCTATTGACGTCCAGTGCTCCCTCTCGGGTCGTCACGGTCTCCTCCCGCGCGCACCAACAGGGCGACATCTACTTCGACGATCTGCATCTCGAACGAAGTTGGGGCCGCCTGGGGGCGATGCGCTCCTATGGGCAGTCCAAACTCGCGAACATCCTCTTCGCGCGCGAATTCGCCAAGCGCACCGAGGGTTCCGGCATTATCTCCACCTCCATGCATCCCGGCGGTGTCGCCACCAACTTCGGCAAGAGCAATCCCGGCTGGACTGGCACGGTCTGGCGCCTGCTCACGAAGATCGGGGGCCCCCTCATGCGGTCCCCCGCCAAGGGTGCCGAAACCGTCATCTGGCTCGCGACCGCCCCAGAGGCCATCGCCGACAACGGTGCGTACTTCAGCGACAAGAAGGTCAAGTCCGTGTCCAAAGTCGCTCAGGACGACGATGTCGCTGCCCGTCTCTGGGAGGTGAGCGCCGAACTCACCGGCGTGGACCTCCCCGCCTAAGCCGACCCCGTTCATGCTGAGGTTGTGAACCCGACGCGAGCTTCCCCGAGCCGACTGGCTCTAGCGCGCGAGATTCTTCCTATCCGTTCGCCCTGAGCTTGTCGAAGCGCGCATCCCGTGTCTTGCTCGTTCGCCGGAAACCCAACGAACTCCCCCAGACGCTCAAGCGAAGGCGGCTTAGTCTCGTAGCTCGTACTTGGGCATCTTCGACCACTGCTCCGTCGGCGGATTCTCCTGGCGCCCCAGCGCCTGCTGGCGATGCCGCTTTGCCAACTTCTCCCCCTGCCGCACGACCTTCCTCTCCTCCCGCATCTTCTCCGCTGCCCGCTGCAGTCGCTCCTCGTTCTTCTTGCGCCGCTTCCCCGGCGTCACCCGCACTCGGCCCTCCTGCTTCAGCTGTGCCAAGTGCGTCCGCACATTCCCATCCGCCGCCCGCCGCAGTCGCCGATCGATGTCCGTGTACATCTCGTCCATGATCTCCCACGACGTCACCGGCCCCCCCCGGCGCAGAATCGCCAGGATCTGTTCCTCCCGCTGATTGCGATGGTCGATGTAGAACTGCAAGCGCTCCCGGGCGTCGTGTACCAGCGGCCCGTGCCCGGGACACAGCACCTTGAGATTTGGCAGATCCACCAACCGCTGCAACGATTCGCGGTACGAAGCCAAGTCACCAATGACCGTCGTCCCGACCCCCAACAGCGTGTCCCCCGTGAACAGCACTCCCTCGTCCTCCAGGTAGTAGCAGATCGAGTCGATTGAGTGCCCGGGTGTTCCGATCACCCGCAGGCGCACCCCTTTGTCCAGGGTGATGGTCTGTCCGTCGGTCAGGGTCTCCACGCCATCGTCGGGCAAGCGCCCCTTGAGCAGCTTCACCCCGTTCTCAGGTACGGCGACGTTCGCCTGCATCACCTCGTGCAGATCCTTGAGATTGCCGCTGTGGTCCCAGTGATGGTGGGTGATCCCGGCGATGGCGATCTCGCTCTTCTCGATCGCCGCGAGATAGCCGCGCAACATCCACTTGAACTTGTCGATCGCCTCCCCCGAATCGATCGACATCACCTCGCCCTGCCCCACGATGTAGATGTTGGTCTGCTGGGGCCGCATCGGCTCTTCTTCCGGCACCGGCACAATCCGCACATTTGGGGTCACCTGCATCGCGGCCTCCTCTGTTCGACTCATCGACGCCCCGCACGGCGGCAAGGCGTCGTCTCATCGTGGAATTGCAGCATACCGGCGAGGCAAAGCTGATTCGTGTGATCCAGGACCGCGCTGGGCGATCGGGATCAGAGCCACTGCAACAAGCGACCCGGGTATGATGCCCGACATGACAACACCCGACGCCGCTGGCCTGGCTCCCGGTGCCCTCAACGGCATCCGCGTCCTCAACGCAGGACAGATCCTGGCCGCCCCTTTCTGCGCCACCCTTCTCGCCGAGTTTGGCGCCGAAGTCATCAAGCTCGAACGGCCCGGCGGTGAGCCCAACCACGGCACCATCTCTTTCGACCAAGACAACCGCGGCCAGAAGGGCATCACCCTCGACCTCGCCACGCCCGATGGCAAGGCGCTCTTCCGCCGTCTTTGTGCCGCCTCCGATGTCTTGATCGAGAACTATCGCCCCGGCACCCTCGAGAAGCTCGACCTCGCCCCTGATTCCCTCCGCCAAGACCATCCCGGCCTTGTCGTCGTCCGTGTCAGCGGCTACGGCCAGACCGGTCCCTACAAGGACCGTGCCGGCTTCGACCGCGTCGCCCTGGGCTTCGGTGGTATCACCTACGTGACCGGTACGGCCGATCGCCAGCCCGTCCGCCCGGGCTACATGATCGCCGACTACGGCGCCGGCCTCTTCGCGGCCTTCGGCGTTCTCGCCGCGCTGAAAGCCCGCGAGCAACCGGGGCCCGGCTTCGGCAAGGGCCAGGATGTCGATGTCGCCCTCTACGAAGCGGTCTGGCGCTTCTCCGGCACTCACGCTTCGAACTACGGATTGCAAGGCGAGAACCGAGAGCGCTCTGGTAACTACTACCCCGGGGTCGTCCCCGCTGAGCAATTCGAGACCAGCGACGGCCACTACCTGATCATCAACGCGACCACCACGCGCGTCTTCGAACGCCTCGCGGCGGCCATGGGCCAGCCCGAACTTCTCAGCGACGACCGCTTCACCCCTCGCCGCACGCTCGTCGAGAACCACGACGCGATTCACGCAATCGTCGGCGCTTGGGTCGCCCAGCATACCCTCGCCGACTGTCAGCGCATCCTCGACGAGCACGGCGTCCCCGCCAGTAAGGTCTACGCCACCAGCGATATCGTTGAGGACGAGCACTACGCCGCCCGCGACCAGGTCCTCAGCGTCGATGGCCCGCACCACGGTGCCCTACTTCAGCCCGGCATCGTTCCTTGACTCACTGGCACCCCGGGTCGCGTCCCCCACCCCGCGCCCACCCTCGGTCAGCACAACGACGAAATCTACGCGCGGCTCCTCAACCTCAGCCAACCCGAGATCGACGCCTACAAAGAGTCCGGCGTCATCTAGCGCTCTCATGCCCACGATCTACGACCACCCCCTCTATTACGACATCCTCTTCGGCTGGGATCGAGACGCCGAAGCCGCTAGCTACGACGCCATCCTCCGCGTCCACTCGCCGGCGCGTTCCGCTCGCGTCCTCGATGTCGGGTGCGGCAGCGGCCAACTCAGCATTCGGCTCGCCGCCCTCGGCTGGAAAGTCATCGGGCTCGACCACAGCCAGGCCATGCTCGACTACCAAGCCCAGGCCTCCGACGCCGCTGGCGTCGAGCTTGCATCGCTGCCCGCCGATATGTGCGACTTCACGATTCCACGTCCCCTGGCTGGCGCCGTTTGCGCTCTGGGCAGCCTCGGTCTCCTCGCCAACGACACCGAAGTCGCGGCGCATCTTCAGTCCATGGCCGCCGCGCTTGAACCGAGAGCGCCATACGTACTTGACCTCGGCCTAGGCCAGCCCGAAGGGCCGGGATCCGGCGTCGAAGACACCTGGGAGATGGCACGCGACGGCATCTCCGTTTCCGCGACTCCCGAAGCGATCCTCGTCGCTGACCCGGAGCTCGATGCACCACTCGAACTGACTTGGGGTGGGCCGCTGCGGAGCTTCACGGCGTCGGACTTCGAAGGCTTGGTGGTCGACTCAGGCGTCTTCACCGTCGTCGGGCACCACCCCGAGACTCACCGCGGCTCTGACGATGTCTCGCGCTTCGACTCGGAGTTGCGTCCCGGCTTGGCTACCGGTCGCGCACTCGTCGTCCGGGAGTTGTGCCAGGGGTGGGACGTGCAGGGTGTCCCAACTACCCCCCAGCTGCCCGCCGACCCTTCGCCGTGAGCGTGTAAACGCGCCGGGGGCGCTCCGCCCGATCGGTGTGTGGGGTCTCCCAGCGCGAGTTGACTAACCCCATCTTTTCGAGACGTGCCAAGACGTTGTAGACCGTGCGGGAGGGCTGCTCGATCGCGTCAGCCAAGGCTCCGCCATAGGTGTCCCCCTTAGCAAGGACTTTCAGGACGAGCAGCTCTCGAGGAAGGAGCACTCCGGGCTTCCGACGGGGCATGGACATATCCACGACTATTTGGCGACATCGCCTTGAAGCCGAGCGTAGGTACGCCTAGCCTGGCGCTATCGCCAGGTAGTGGTGAGTTCCGGCGGTCGGCGGTGCGCGTGATCTATCTCTTCGCGACTGAACAACTCTCGCAGGACGAGGCGCTGACGCGCGCCGCGTGGATCGAAACCGCTTTCGACGCCTTCGAAGCCCCCGTCGTCGTCACGACGGAAGCAGCTCCGCGCGGGGGCTACCTGGTGGTCCTTGCCGTCCGCGGGCAGAAGCTGCTTCTGGACCAGACCGGCCCGCCACCTAGCTGTCTCGCCTGCCACCAGTCATTCCAGACCTGGAGCGCCCATCACGAGGACCGCGACGACCACGCCTGCCAGAGTCCCGGCTCCATCGATCGAGACACGGAGATCGGCTTCGAGCTCCTTATCGCCCTCGAACAGCAGCGCGAGAGGGACGGTCGGCTCGCCGTTCGCCAGGCCGCGGAGACGCGCAGCGGCATCGAGGGTGCTCGAATCGACGGATCGGCCACGTAAACCGCGCCGTGCGGAAGGATGCGAGTACTGGGGTGAAGGCCTTACCCTATCTGGTGTGACAGCCGCGCCGAAGTGGCGGAATTGGTAGACGCGACGGTCTCAAAAACCGTTGGGGGGCAACTCCCGTGCCGGTTCGAGTCCGGCCTTCGGTACCAACAACAAACCCCGTCGAATGACGGGGCCTTGCTGATGGACATGTCTGATGGACGTGTCTGATAGACATGGCGAACGGACAAGGTCTTCGCTGGACTGATCGCCCAGCGGAAGTCGGCGGGTGTCAGAGGGGGCCTGCAAAGGTCCCGATTGCGATCGATGCCGAGTAGTGTAATGGTAGCACTAGAGACTTTGAATCTCTCAGTTCAGGTTCGAGCCCTGGCTCGGCAGCCAGTCCTTGTCCCAGATCTCAGAGCGACGAAGTCCGGGCACATTCCTCGATAGCTCAATCGGTAGAGCGTGCGGCTGTTAACCGCAAGGTTGTAGGTTCGAGTCCTACTCGGGGAGCCACTCCGGTGTCCCAAAACGTTTGGTGCCCTGGGGCTGATGAGCCTCTACGGCGCAACCCGACGTCCGCACCTCCAAAACGATCTCCCGATCTCCAACGGCGGCCCTGCAGAGCAAAAGGCGCATCAGCTCCTTCTGCTCGAAGAGCTTGAGCACCGCGAAGGTGCCGCGCGGAGACCGTAGAGAACTCGCCGCCGGCGTGATGATGGCCGCGCTGAGACGTGGACTGCTTCGAGCGATGGCCGCGTCGATTCAGAGTGACGGCGGTCTCGGCGATGGAACCACGCTCTAGGTACGTGTCGAAGGCGAAGCTCCGGAGCGTGCTCTCGGCCTCGTTCGGGACGAGGGCGCCTTTGCGATTGGCATCGAGGTCGTAGCCGATCAGCTGCCCGCCGTGGCAAAGGCCACGAGCCGAGCCTGCCGCAGTGGCATCGCGGGTTCGTTCGGCTGTCTGTTCCGGCTCGAATTCGGCCAGCGCCATCATGATCGTGACGCTGGCCCGGTCTCAGGCGGTGACTCTCGTCGATGATGAACGGCTGCTCGTTCGCGACGTCCCGGGGTCGCGGCAAGGAGAGCTGACGGCGGGGCCGCCAGTTCGTCCGTTAGCTTCGCCGTTGCTTCAGCATTGCTGCGGTTGCGACCAGGCCCGCTGCCGCCAGCAGCCCAAGGAGCCAGTTCCCGGCGCTCCCCGTGCTCCCTGCCGCTGGGCCCTGGAGGTTCGGTGCTTCGTCGGTGCGGGGCGCGAGCGGAGCAGTCCGCGTGGCGCTGGCGTCCGGCAAGTTGGCCGGGTCGAGCAAGCCGCCGCTGCCGGTGTTCGGCATGAGGATGGGGCTGCCCTGGGATTGGGCGGGATCGAGGTCCGACACGCCCTCGGTGGCGGTGACGTTGGCTAGGTTCCCAAAGAAGCCGACGATGCCGACGCCGGTGCGAGTGAAGCCGATCGACTCCCCGCCCGCCGGGTCGAAGCCGGAGGCGACGATCACGTCGTCCGAGAAGTCCACTGGCGTTCCGTTGTTGTCCACGACCACGATGTTCGTGAGCGGATTGTCGGTAGTATTAATAATCAGGTAACTCCAGATTGGGTCATTGCCGACCCCAACGGCCACGGCCTTCTGCGCCAGGTCCGCATCCACCCCGTCAGTGGCCAACTCAATGTCGACGCCGAAGACAAGGATGGCGATCGGCTCAACTTCCGGCTCCAGAATGCCCAGGTAGTGCGAGGGGTCCCTGTCGCCCGCGCCCTGGGCACTGGTGACGGTCGCTTCGTTGCGGTAGAGGCCTTCGGTGGCGACACCCAGCGCGTCGAAGCTGTCTGATGCGCCCGGCGCCAGGGAGATGGCGAGGGCCACGACGATGTCGTCCGTGGCGTCGCCGGGGGTGCCGTTGTCGTCGATGACGGTGATGTCGTCGAGGGCGACGTCTCCGGTATTGGTGACGAGGTAGGTCCAGACGACGGCCTCGCCGACCGCGACCTCCGGGGCATCGGCGGCGTCATCGGCGTCGACGCCGTTGGTCGCTTTCTCGATCTCGATCGCGGGGACGGGCAGGGCCGGTTGGCGGTTGATCCACGCCACCTCATTCAGGCCGGTCGTCAGCAAGTCGATTGTGAAGGAGCCGGTCACATCGGTCAGACCCTGGCTGTCCGTCTCCGTGATCACGTACGAGCCGCCTATGCCGAACGCCTTGCTCAAGGCCTCGCCGCCGGCGTCCGTCGTCACCGTGTCCACGAGCACGCCGTAGGCGTTCTGGATCTCGAACGTGAACCCGTCCAGATCTGGATTCGTGGGGTTGTCCGCGGCTCCGCCCGTGGAGGACTCCACGGCCTTGGTGATCGCGGTCTTCATCGTCCTCTTCGTCGTGGGCTTCGCGGGCGGTCCGCTCCTGGAGCCCTTGCTCCTCACGCGCGCCTTCGGAATCGGCAGCTTCGCGACGATCCTTGGGGCAATGTTCATGCTGGAGACGACCGGCTTGCTCGTCTCGCCCGCCGTCGCTGGCGCGATCTTTGATGCCACCGACTCCTATGACTGGGCCCTCGTCATGTTCGCCGTTAGCGCCGGACTCTCGCTGCTCCTCTTCGCTCTCGCCAGTACGATGGCCCGCCCGGTCGACGCCGCTCGACGGGGCTCCCCTCTCGTCCAACCGCCCCTGGACTCAGCTTCACCAGAGACACGCGCCGGCCTCCCGTCACGGACATAGCAGGCTTCGTTGATCCGCCAGCCGCACCTTCTAGAGATGCCCAGCTCTGCGCACAGGGTTCATGAGGACGGAGTACACCGGTCGCCGAACTTGATGAACCTGAGATGGGGCGTGTGCTCCAGTGATCGCGAGCGCGGACACGCCAACGGCTACGAGGGCCCCAAAGAATTGTTCATGCTGTTCGACGTCGCCAGCACCGGCGAAGTTTGCGCCCGATTCTTGCCTTCCGCCATGGTTCGGCTCGGAGCCATGGTGGGGGTTTCGAGTCTTCGGACTCAGGCGCTGCGCTGCTCCTGTTCGGGAGGATCGTCAGCGCCGTTGCGGAAGATTCGGGCGGCGCCGCAGCGCTTGCAGACGGCGGTACTGGTGGGACTGCCTTGCGGCGCAATCATCCAGTGGTGTGGACAGGGTTTCCCGGATTGGGTCTTCGGCATGGCTGCAATCCTTTGCATGACGCCGTATGCCCCACTATCGACCGCATCCCTATCTCCCCGGAGCCCTCTGAACCGCGGACCTTGGACCATCCGCCGCGCCAAGGGATCCGCGTCGTCCGAGCGACGGTGGATCTGGAGTGTTGCTCGTTCGATGTCGCATCCGATTGGTGTCGGGGCACACAGTCGCAACGAACCGCATCTATTCCGCGACGGCGATGAATGCTACGTTTGATCATGGATGCAAATCCGCCGGACCATTCCCGGCCCGCGGCACACGACAGGATCCGAAACACGGATCGCGCCGCCAAAGCAATCCAATTTCCCTGACTCTGTCGTTTAGGTAAATGATATTCCGCCTTGCTGTGTCCATGGATGGACGTGGCTGGCAACGTACGTGCCACCAGGCACACACAGATAGGAACTCCATGTCCAGCCCCCAGAGCGAGCCCGTCCCCGGGTTCGCCCACTTTGATCTCGATCCCGCCCTCCACCGTGGCATTGCCGCGGCGGGCTACATCGAGCCCCGTCCCATCCAGGAGCAGACCATTCCCGCGGCGCTTGAAGGCCGCGACATTCTCGGCCTTGCCCAGACGGGGACCGGCAAGACTGCGGCCTTCGCCCTGCCCGTCCTCGATAGCATCCTCGCCGAACCGGCTGATGGACCGATCGCCTTGGTTGTTGCCCCCACGCGAGAGCTGGCCAACCAGATCAGCGAAGACATCCGCTCCCTGGCTCGCGACACCAAGGTGCAAGTCGCCACGGTCTTTGGTGGCGTCTCGCAGAAGTCCCAGGTTTCCGCCCTTCGCAAGCGACCCGAGATCCTCGTCGCCTGCCCCGGACGCCTCCTCGACCTCATGGGCCAAGGCTTCGTCCATCTCGACAGCGTCGAAATGCTCGTCCTCGATGAAGCTGACCACATGTTTGACATGGGCTTCCTCCCTGACATCCGCCGGATCCTGGCCGCTCTTCCCGAAGATCGCCAAAACCTCCTTTGGTCGGCAACCATGCCGCGGGAGATCCGTCGCCTCGCCGACGATCTTCTCCACGAGCCCCACGTGGTCGAACTGAATCACTCCCAGCCCATCGACACCATTGATCATGCACTCCTGCCTGTGCATGGACAGCGCAAAGTGGAGCTCCTGGATCGCGTCCTCGCCGAAGATGGCTTCGTCTCCGCGATCGTCTTTACCCGGACGAAGCACCGCGCCAAGCGCCTCGCTCGCCAGCTCGACTCCGCCGGCCACAAGGCCGTCGCACTGCAGGGCAACATGTCGCAGAACCAGCGCGAGCGAGCCCTCGCCGGCTTCCGCGACAGTAAGTTCGATGTCCTCGTCGCCACCGACATCGCCGCACGGGGCTTGGATATTGAGCAGGTCTCCCACGTCATCAACTTCGACATGCCGATCACACCGGATGCCTATACCCATCGCATTGGCCGTACGGGGCGTGCGGAACGCCAGGGACGGGCGTACACCTTCGTCACGCCGGAGGACAAGGCCCTCGTCCGTGCTGTGGAGAAGCGGATCGGCTCAGAGATCCCGCGCCAGACGATCGATGGATTCACGGACGCTCCTGCCCGCGACGATTCGCGGGAGGAGCCGTTTGACAGCCGCCGCGATCGTCAAAGCTCCCGGCCCCGGCGAGGCGAGTCTTCCTCGTCCCGTTCGGACGGGGCGGGCGGCCGGTGGCGTCGACGCCCCGCCGGGCGTCGACGCAACGGAAGCTCCGCGAGCGCCGATCGACGGCCTTCGAAGCCGCGTGCACGCGGCTAGAGTTTCCGGCAGCCGTCCGCGCCTTCGGGACAGTGATCCCCTGCCAGGGGTGGGGTTTCCCTGATCTGTCCCCCGGAAAAACCCGTACTTCTCCGGCAGAGCGGCGTCGGCGCTCCGATCTTCCCGCAGGCCCGACGATAATCGGGATGTCGGACTGCACCCATGCCGGGAGCCTGCGGGGAAGACGACATGTATCGAATAGCCATAGCCGATGTTGTCGAAGGCGCGCGCCTAGGCGTCAGCGTCTTCAACGAGGGTGGTCGGCCTCTGGTCAAGGCGGGGGTCGCACTCACGGCGTATCAGCTCGATCAAGTCGAGCTGCGTGGCTACACGCGCCTCGTCGTACTGGAACCCGACGAAGAGATCCGGCCCGAATTTCTGCCGCCGGAAATCCGCGCAGAGGTTATTGAGTCCCTCAGCCCCGTGGTCGAGTTCCTTGTTGACGCCTGGCGCCGCGAAACCGCCCTCAAGGTCGGCGATGCCCAGCGCCTGGACCTCCGCCTCCGCCGAGCCGTCACCTCCTTCGTCAAGGAGGCCCGCGCGGAGCACACGCTGACCCTTCCTGGATCCGTGCGCGTCGGCGGCGCCCAATGGCTCGACGATGCCATCAACGCGGCCGCCGTCGCCGTCCATCTCGGCAATCTCTTCAACTGCGAAGACGCCACCCTGACCCGCCTGGCGCACGCCATGCTCCTCCGGGATGTCGGCATGTTGAGCTTGGACCCGGACCTAATCGCCAGCCCCGGCCCGCTCTCACCGGAAGACTGGCAAGAGGTTCACAAACATCCGATCATCGCCTACAAGACCCTCAGCCAGCTCGACTGGCTCGATGAAACGGCGCGACTCGTCGTCCTGCAGCACCACGAACGCCACGATGGCTCTGGCTACCCCTACGGTCTCAGTGGGCTCCACACGATTGAGCGATCGCGTGGCGAGTCGCTCGACAAGGATCTTACGCTGCTCGCCAGCGAGATCGCCGCCGTCTCGGATGTCTTTAACGCCCTCACGGTCGATCGGCCCCACCGTCCCTCGCGGCCGCCCAGCATGGTTCGCAACATCCTCTCGGGCATGGCCGGCATCACCCTCAACGACGAAATCGTCGGTGCCCTTCTGGAGCATTGGGAACCGCCCATCGAGTACGCGGACGAAGCGATCCGCACCTCCGCCTGAGCGTCCCGAAGCCTGCTCCGCGCGCCATGGAGAATCGTCGAGCCGCCGAACGGCTGCCGACAATGCAACGGCACGCCTACCCCGTCTCCACTCCCAGCACCACCGCAACGATCACACCCGCCAAGTAGCCGGCCAGGATTCCGGCGCCGGCCAACCGCACGGCGTGCACCGGCAACCGTCGCCACAACACGATCGCGGCCAGCCCCACCAGTACCAACCCGAAGCCCGCCGTCACCGCCTGATCGTTTTGGGCCGCCCGCAACACTCCACCTCCATCGAAGGCGAGGTCGCTAGGGAACACCACGGCAATGTTGAAGATATTGCTACCGAAGACGTTTCCCACTACCAACCCCGATGCTCCCTTCCGCAACGCCGCCACGCTCGTCACGACTTCCGGCAACGACGTTGCAAACGCCACTCCCACGACCCCCACGACTCCGCCCGTGACCTGCAGCTCCCGGGCAATGCCCTCCGCGGAATCCGACAGGAAGATCGACGCCACGAACACCACGGCACTGCTGAGACCCAGGAGGATCCAGGCCCGCTGCAGCGTCAGTCCTGACGGCACGATCAGAACCTCGGCGTCTCCCTCGCTCCCGGCATTGGTGGCGGCTGGATTGCCGTGCGGCTCTCCTGGGGCCTCCGCGATCTCCGCCACAGCTGCGGTCTCTTGCACCCGGCCACGCTCGCGCAGGTACAGCAGATTCGATGCCACCAGGTAGGTCGCGATCAACACCACCGACCCGAGCCCGATGCGTCCCAGGCCTGGCGCATCCACCACGAGAAACACAAGCACGAGGACCCCCAGCAAGAGCGCGATCAGGCCCGACCGGAGGCCCGCCGGGTCTGGCTGCACGGCGCGGGGCAGCGTCAGGATGATCACCCCGAAGATCGTCATGTTGAAGAGGTTCGACCCCAGCACGGTGCCCACCGCCAGGTCCGGCTCGTCGATCACTCCAGCCGACACCGTCGTCACTAACTCCGGCAGCGATGTCGCGCCCGCCAACAAGATCGTTCCCAACCACACACGGCTCACCCCCGTGTGCTCGCCGATCGCATCCACCGCATCCACCAGACGCGGTCCGGCCGCGGCGATGGCAGCAGCGCACAGGAGGAAGATGACGAAGTCCACGCGGCCCCATTCGCTGCTCTCGCCCGGCTCCGTTGATTGGCCACCCCACCTCTACCACCTCACGTGACGCGCCCACCCAACTCGCCACGAGGCCAGCGCGTCTCGATCGGCGCCGCCCACACGACAACCCCAACATCGTGACCAGCGAAAGCGTATGAGTGCCCACCGACCCGGTAAAGCGCCGCCAACGCGTTACGGTTGCTCGCGCTCCCCGGCGGCGGCACCCTTGCTGGGCGGGATCTCTTCTGACGGCACCCCTTCGGCCTCGCTGGACCCGCTGAACTCCGGCGGCAGCGCTTCCAGTGCGACAAGGCTGACCCGTCGGCCATCCGCGCTCTTCACCGTGAAACGATAGCCCCCGTAGTCCACCGTCTCCCCTACCTCGGGAATCCGGCGCAGAACTGACGTCACCAAGCCCCCCACCGTCTCCGCATCCGCATGGCGGATCTCTACCCCGAGCTCCTCGCTCAGGTCGCCCAACGACCGTTGCCCCTCCACGTGCAGCAAGCCGCCAATTCGGACGCTGACCTCCTCCCCCTGAGGCCCGCTCTCACTCGCAATTTGCCCCACCACCTCCTCCGTGATGTCTTCCAGCGTCACCAATCCCGAGGTCGATCCGAACTCGTCAATCAAGATCAGAAGCTGAGCCCCGGTTTGCTTCATCGTCGTGAACGCGCGCGACACCGTCGCGCGCTCTGATTCGAACGGGACGTCTCGCATTAAGTCCCGCGCCCGGAGATGAGTCTGAGCACTCGCGTAGGCGTTCGCCACATCGCGAATGTGCAGATATCCCACGACGTTGTCCGCGGAGCCTGAGACCACCGGCAAACGCAGGAACCCCCCCTCCGAGAGCCGCTCCGCCACGGCTTCCAGCGACTCGTCGGCGGCGGCGGTGAGCATGCTGACACGCGGCGTCATGATCTGCCGCACCTGCGTCCGCTCCATCTCCAGTGCTCGCAGCATCATCGACGACTCTTCCGCCTCGATCGTCCCTGTCTCTGTGCCCATCCGGATCGCCGTCCGCAGCTCGCCGACACTGACCACCTGGCGCTCCGCCCCAGACTCGCCGATCACCCGCAGCAGGAGCCGACTGAGGCCATCCAGCATCGCCACGACCGGCGCCACGATCCACGACCACATCCGCAGGGGGACGGAGTACAGACGCGACAACGCGAAACTGTGATGCAGCGCGACCGTCTTCGGCCCCACCTCACCGAAAATCACCAGCAACACAGTAACGACGATCGTTGCCGCGACCACCCCGGCGCCCTCGCTCACCAAGTCCGCGGCGATCAGCGTCCCCACGGCGGCGGCGCCGGTATTCACGAGATTGTTCCCCAGCAGAATCGCGGAGAGCAGCCGGCGTGGCGCCGCCAGGAGCGACGAGACGCGGCTCGCGCCGGGCTCCCCCTCCCGCACGCGATGCTCAAGCTGCACCCGTTCCAACGATAGGAACGCCGTCTCCGCGCTCGAGAAGAACGCCGACAGCAACAGCAACACAATCAGAATCGCGATTTCTATACCCACGCGGTCCTCCAGTCGACGTCATGAGTCGACCGGCTTCGATCGAAGCCTTCCGTCTCAGAACGCTATCATCCCATCCCGGAGCCAACCCTCGCCAATCGTTTCCGCCGGCTTCGTCAGCGAGGGAATCGTCGTCAGGCAACCGCGCGGCGCGCCGATCCCGCTGTCTCAGCTACTCGCCTGAACTAACCTATGCGCGACGCTCCTCCGAGCACCGTCCCCGTGTGACCGATCGTCCCCATTCGACGTCCCGGGCTAGCTGAGGAATCTGTGCTGGACCTTTCGCTTCCCGTCTTGACCACTAGCACTGGCGTCGCCGGGCAGTTGGTCCTCCTCGTGCTCGCGGCGGTCGTCGGCGGCTATCTCGCCGTCTTGTTTCGTGCGCCTCTCGTCGTTGGCTACATAATTGGCGGCCTCGTTGTTGGCCCCTCGATCTCGGGACTCGTCGAAGAGATCGAGGACATCGAGTTCGTCGGCGAACTTGGCGTCGCCCTCCTGCTCTTCTCGATCGGCCTGGAGTTCCCCCTGGAGCAGTTCCGGACGCTGGGCCGGCGTCTCTACGTCGCCGCTCTCATCCAGATCGGCGTGCTGGGTATCGCTGGTTACGGCATTGCGCTGGGCTTTGGGCTCTCCGCCCCCGCCGCGACCCTCGTCGCGGGGGCGATGGCGTTCTCTAGCACCGCCCTCTTGGTCCGCCTCCTTGCCCAGTCCCCGAATCGCAACGCAGCCGACGCCCGCTGGGTGCTGAGCATCGCCCTGGTCCAGGATCTCGTCGCGGTCCCGCTTCTTGTGGTCCTCCCCGAACTTGGCGAATCAACCGGCGGCGAACTCGCAGGGGATGTCCTCATCGCCGCCGCCAAGGGCGTCGGCCTTGTCGCTGGCGTACTCATCTTGGGTCGGCTCCTGGTCCCCTGGATCTTGCGCCAAGCGCTCACGACCGGCTCACGCGAGCTCTTCCTCATGACGACCTTTGCTCTCGCGTCCGGCGTCGCCGTCGGCTCCTTCGCAGTGGGCCTCTCGCTCGCCTTCGGCGCTTTCCTGGCGGGCATCGCCACCGCGCAGTCCGTCTACGCTACGCGGGCCCTGCACGAGCTTGTGCCCCTCCGTGACCTCTTTGCCGCCACCTTCTTCGTGAGCATCGGCGTCCTCCTTGACCTCAGCGTCGTAGGGGACGATATCGCCCTCTTCATCAGTCTTCTGATCTGGGGTGCCGTGGGGAAGATCGTCCTCATCTTCGCCCTCGCACGCTGGTCTGGGTTCGACGCCACTCGCTCGCTTCGCGCTGGACTCCTCATCGGCCAGGTTGGTGAGTTCTCCTTCCTCCTCGTCGCCGCCGCCTCCCCCGCCTCGACGGATGAGGCCGGGGGCATCGTCATCGCCGTTGGCGCCGTCAGCATGGCCATCTCCGCCGGCCTCATCCGCCTCACCCCCCGCATCGAAGCCCTCCTCCTGCGCGTCCCCGCGATCGCGGCGCGCTGGACCTTCGCTCCGGAGATCGGCGACTCCATGCAGCAAATGCGACAGCACACGATCATTGCCGGCTACGGAGAGACGGGCCGCGAGATCGCGCACATGCTTCGCCGTCGCGAGTTTCGTTTCCTCGTCATCGACTCCGACCCCAACTTGCCCGAGGAACTGGCCGACGCCGACACCCCCTACATCTGGGGCGACCTCGCCAACCCTACCACCCTCGACGCCTCAAGCCTGGAACATGCCCGGGTCCTCGCAATCACGATCCCCGACATGCTCGTCGCCGAGGCGGTGATCCGTCGCGTCCGCGAAGAATATCCCCGCCTCCATATCGTGGCGCGCGGCGAGGGCCCGGGCAGCAACACCCGGCTCCGCGATGCCGGAGCCAGCGTTGTCGTCCTCCAGACCTTGGAAGTCGGGCTCGAAGTGGCGCACCACGTCGCGCGCCGCTACGGCGTTACGAACGCCGAGATTCGCAGCGCGGCCGCCCAGCGACGTGAAGAGTACGAGAAATAGCCGCGACTGATCCTGGCGTGGTTTCGCCCGCCGCCGTGCCCTCGCTCGGACGCTGGTCCTCGGATGCCGACCTAGCCCCAGCGGGGCTCAAAGTTCGGCGGGATTCCCAGCGTCTGTTTGGCGATCGACTCCAACGCCGTCATGTCCGAAGGCGGATGCGCCTTCCCAGCGCGGGCATCGCGGTACAGACGCTCCAGCCCGAACTTTCGGTAGAGACCGGGTCCTCCCGCAATGTCCATCGCCAGGTTCAGGACTCGGACATGATTGTTCGTCGTGATGTACTTGCAGATCCCGCCCTTATTCGACGTCTCCTCCGCGCTCCACGGCGCCGCCATCCAGTCCTCCGCCGATGTCCGGATCAGTGCCCGCGACGCCTCATTCACGGCCACCATCTCCGCCAACTGGTATTGCAGCCCCGCCATGTGCGAGAGCGGCCGCTCCGCTGTCGGAGGCTGGCGGTCCTTCATGTACTTGATCGACCAGTCGGTCGCCGCCTGCGCCACGCCCAGATAGGTCGCGCTCACCGTCAGGTTGAACCAGGCGAGGAAGGCGCTCATTCCCGCGAAGAGGGCCTCATTCGCATCCGCAGCGGGGGGCATCAGGGCGTCCGGCACGAACGCGTCTTCAAACGTGACGTCATAGGATCCGCTGGCACGCACCCCCATCACATCCCAGGATTCCGCGCCCAAACCGGTCACCCCCGGCGTCGCCTTTGGCATCCCAACCATTGCGATCAAGTTCTCGCCGTCCGGGTGGCCCACCAAATGGACCAACGCCCCCACCATCTCCGCCGCCGGGAAGTTGGAGTTGTAGGACTTCATCCCGTTGATCTTCCAGCCGCCATCCGCCCGCGTCGCCTTCGTGGCCGGCAGAAAGTAGGCCCCGGCTTGGCCCGTCTCACTGAACGATCCGCTCATGATCGACTTCGTCTGCGACATCATCGTCAGCAGCATTTCCACCTGGGCTTGCCGCTCCGGCGTCGCTGCCTCGGCGTCCTTCAACATCGCCCCCACTCCGAAGATATGCATATTCACGCCAATGGTCGTGCCCGCGCACCCTTGCGCGAGTTGCTCCTGGCATGCGCACAATTCCAGTAGGTTCACATCTTCGCCGCCGAGCCGCTCCGGCAGCGTCATGTGCGCGTAGCCGCTCTCCTTCATCTCCTCATAGTTCTCGAAGGGGAAGGTGTTGTCCTTGTCGTGTCCGTCCGCGCGCGTCGCGAAGTTCGCCGCGTGCTTCCGCGCGCGCTCCAAGAGTCGAACCTCTCGCTCACTCAAAGGCTTACGCAAGAGGGTGGGATAGTCCGGGAAGACGCCCGTCGCTTCACTTGCTTCCGGCTTGGATTCGGTCGTCATGAGCTCACTCCTTGCGACTCCAGCGGGTCACCTTTTACCGGTTTGGACGATCGTCCAAACGAACGCTCCGGGAATCGTAAGCCCCGCGCCCCCCGTCGGGAACCCCTCAAGGTGGCATCGTGACATCGACGGTCCCTCCCCGCTGCCGCGCTGATCAGAGAACGATCGCAACGGCCTCCTGAAAGACAGGCAGGACAAGAAGATGGGACGGCCCCAAGGCCGCCCCATTCGCGCTCAATCTCACAGAGCAGGATGGTCTACTGGGTTCCACGCAGACGCGGATCCAGGACATCACGCAGGGCATCCCCCGCGATGTTGAAGCCGAAGACCAGGGTGGTGATCGCCAGACCCGCGAACAGACTCGTCCACGGTGATCCACCGCTAATGATGAACTGCCGCCCATCCGACACCATCTTGCCCCACGAGACCTGTGTCGGGCCCAGCCCCAAGAATGAAATCGTCGCCTCGGCCAAGATATACAGCCCAATCGAAATTCTGAACACCACGATGATCGGCGCGAACACATTGGGAAGCACGTGGCGGAACATGATCCGGAACGACCCGGCCCCAATCGTGCGCGCCGCTTCCACATATTGCTCCTGGCTCGCCGCGATCACACTGCCGCGCGCAATGCGCTGCGATCCGGCGATCCCTAAGACTCCCAAAATGAGCACCAACAGAATGAGGTTGTCTTTATCTTCCACCACCGACCGCATCAGTAGCAGGAACACGATCGGTGGGAATGCCTGCAGCGCATCCATGAATCGGTTGAACAACAGGTCCACCTTGCCGCCCACAAAGCCGCTGATCAGACCGAAGACCGTTCCCGCACCCGTCGCCACCAGCGCGGAGAAGAATCCGATGGTCAGCGATAGCCGCGAGCCCTCCGTTACCCGGGCGAACAGGTCTTGCCCCGATCGGTCGGTGCCAAACCAGTGCTTGCCGCTGGGACCAGCCAATGCGTCCAAAGTGGTGGGGGTCGCCGTTCCCGTGGCAAAGAGGTCGTCGATCTTGGCGAAGCTTCCTCCCGTCTCCTGCAGCAACGGCGGATCCACGGTGATCAAGTACTCCACGAGTACACCCCGATTGGCCAGGTCCAGGACGTATGCCTGCAACTCCCCGTCCACCTCCGCGTCAATCGCCAGCGGCCCGAGCCAATCGGTGTTCGCGCTGTAGAGCGCGACGATTTCGCTGTTCGAGAGATCGGCCGCCTCGTCGGCCAGTACGTCCGCCGCCTTGTTGTCTGCGAAGTCGGTACTGGCGATCTTGAAGACCTCCAGGCTGTTGTAGCGGCCCACCCCAAGCCAACCACCACCGTCGCCCACCGTCCCTATTGCGAACAGTGTCCAGATCAGCACCATCGCCACGCCGAACGCGCCCAGGGGCTTGTTCCGGATGAAACTCGTCGTGCCGCTCCACAGCCGCCGGTAGAGCGGGTCGGTGCGGAAGGACAAACCCTCCGCCGCGAACTCCTGTGCCGTCGCGCCCGGATCTACGTTGGACATGCCTCAGCCCCCGCTCTGTTCCTTCGTCTTGCCTGTCGGCGCAGCCTGTCGTCTAGGAGTAGCGAATCCGTGGATCGACCAATGCGTACGAGAGATCAATCATGAGGTTCACCGCAATCGTGAAGACGGCGAAGATCAGCACGATGGTTTGAATGGGCGGGATGTCCTGCTGGATAATTCGCGTCAACAGGAACTGCCCCATGCCCGGAATCGTGAACAGCACTTCGAGCACCACGGTGCCACCCAGCAATGCGGCCATCTGCAGTCCCAGAATGCTGAGCACCGGAATCAGCGCGTTCTTCATCGCGTGCCGCATAATCACGGTGCGTTCGCGGAGCCCCTTCGCCCACGCCGTACGCAGATAGTCCTGCCGCAGCACCTCAAGCAGAGCCGACCGCGTGATCCGCATCAAGCCGGCGCCGGCGGCGATCCCGCCCGCGAAGGCGGGGATGCTATAGAGCCGGAAGAATCCCCCCGGCGAATCCCAAATATTCCTGGCATCGACATCCGTAAATGGGATCGCGAAGACCCCGCCATTGAAGATCCCCCCCGGCGTCACCACGAAGATCAACATCGTCGCGGTCCAGAACACCGGCGCCGCCAGCGATAGGATCGCAAAGCCACGCAGGATGTAATCCATCCATCCGTCCTGCCGGATGGCGGAGATGATCCCGATCGGGATCGAGAATATCAACGCCACGATTAGGGAATAGACGCCCAACTGGATCGTGCGCGGCAGGAACCGGCCCACCTGCGCGAGCGAATCCTCGTTCGTCTGGAACGACTGCCCAAAGTCCAACCGGACCGTGTCCCATAAGTAGTCGAAATACTGGGTCAGCAGCGGCTGATCGACCCCCAACCGGTGGCGGATGCTCGCCTCCGTGATCTTCGTCGTCGGCATGATGATGAGGTCGCCGGGCACAAGATTCGTGGCCCCGCTCCACGTCCCCTCCAGATTCGTCTCACCGAACGCGGGGTTCACGTTGAGGATGTCCTGCGCGTCGATCAAGCGATCCGTGGCCAGCCGTTCGATGGTCACAGCCTCGCGCAGCACCAAGTCCTCCCCCGCCGGAGCGACGCCGCCGCTGAGGTCCAGATTCGGGTTCAACTCCACCAACTCTTCGACGGTGACAAGCTTGGCGATGGAGATCTGCTCCAGGGTTGTGCCGTCCAGCACGATCAGCCGTTGCCCCGCGACCGGTGCGGCGGCCGCGCCGGAAAGATCGTTCAGGGCGATCAACGACTCCACGCTGATCCCGTTCTTCTCGGCGATGACAGTCAGTGTCTGCCCCTGAAGCACACGGTGCTGCGTCGGCTCCACCAGGAACGAGCCCTCGATCTCAGACTGGCGCGTCTCCGAACCCTGTCCCTCCAGCTGGGTCAGCTTCGTCGTCACGAAATCGCCCGGCAGCGCGCGAACGGCCAAGAAGACCAGCGAGATCACGATCCAGATTGTCGGAATCGCCAGCACGAGCCGGCGGATGATGTACTTCTGCAAGAGATTCGCTCCCTACTTCAATCGCCCGTCAACCGGTTGCACGCGGCCGCCAGGTCACACCCGACCTCCCCAAACGTGCCCCTGTCCGCGTCAGGGTGCGGCCCAGGTTACACGAACTCCGGTGCCTTCGATACCGAGCGCCCCAAGAAGGGGCATTTCTTCTGCCGAAGCGGTAAGAGAGTGTACCTGACCGCTCCGGTCAAGCGACCGACGGCTGACGGTCAACGGGCGCGGTGAGAACGGATCCGCGCGCAGCCCAACAGAGCCGCGCCTCGGCGGCTCGATCTCAGGTCACCCGCCGCCGGAGCCGTCCGCGTCACTGGTGCCGAGGGGCGGAATCGAACTGCCGCCCCCACGATTTTCAGTCGCTTCGGCTGGGTGCACGGACATCTGTCGGCGTCCGCTACTCGATAGAGATGCGGCGGCGCGTCCGTGTGGGTCCGCGTCCAGCCGTGTCCGTTCATGTTGCGGTCAAATCTGAGACCGACTCGCGACCGCTCCTCTGCATCGATGATGGTCACATCGCGCTCGACTCCTGGGTCGATCGGGCATTGGGGAGTTCGGAGATTGGCGGGCCATCACGATGCGTCGATCGCGTGCATGGTGCGGATTCGCCGACGATGAAACCGCCGGCCCGAGGGCGCTCGACCCCGTGCTCCTCGCGTCCCCAACGCGGGTGCCCGCGCCCAAGGACGGCCGGGCGGCGTGCCGGGTGATCGCGGGCGCGTCGCCAGACCGGAAACCGGGGTACCCATATGGGTAGGGTCTAAATCGTGGATGAAGCAGCGATGTAGTTGATAGCACTATCCCATCGAGTAGCCTCGCGGCAAGGCCTCAAAAGAGTGCCATCTTGGGAGCGGGATCCCGGAGCCGGAGAGGCGCCACGGGTCACGAGTGGATCGACGGGAGTTCGCCATGATTCAGCTATCGATACCGAAGATGATCTCGGCCGGGGTAGTCGCTTTAGCGATGGGGCTGATGTTCTTCAGCTTCACGGCGGCCGAGGAGGTCACCGTGACGGTGACGCCGGACGTGCTGTCGGTCAACCTGACCAACGCCACAGTCGCCTTCCCAGACACCGCGCTGAGCCCTTTCAGCCGCCACGGTCGAGCAGCGCCATGTGCGCATCGTGCCGGCACGTACTCCTCGCCGGGTAGGCCACGTAGAGCCTCAACCCTCAGCCATCCGGCGGAGTGCCGATCTCGGGGCGAGGAGCCTTGCAGTCGAATTCTGTGACTACTTAGACTCGGATCCCGCCGCGACCGCGGTGGAGAGACACCGTGGGAGGCAGGCAAGCTCATGCGATTCGACGACAGCCCTGAAATGGGGCGCTTCCGCGCGGAGGTCCGCGAGTTCCTCTCCACCGAGATACCGGACTACTTCAAGAGCGAGAGCGGGGAGATCGAAGACGCGTTCTTCGGGACCGGAAGCCCAGCATATCGGGAAGCATGGAGCGAGTGGCGACAGCGGGTGGCGGCGCGTGGCTGGATTGCGCCGGCCTGGCCTCGGGAATACGGCGGCGCGGGACTGGGAGTGCTGGAGCAGTTCGTGATGAACGAGGAATTCGCGACGCACGGCGTCCCCCCTCCCGGAGGATCCGGTGTGATCATGGCGGGGCCCACGATCATCGCCCATGGCTCGGAGGAGCAGCAGCGGGAACACCTCTCGGGGATCCTGTCGGGCGAGACGGTCTGGTGCCAAGGTTTCAGCGAACCGGGCTCGGGATCCGATCTCGCGTCGCTTCAGACGCGGGCGGTGCGTGACGGGGACGACTACGTCATCAACGGTCAGAAGATCTGGACCTCCGGAGCCCACGCCTCAAACTGGATGTTCTGCCTGGTTCGGAGTGATCCCGACGCGCCGAAGCATCGTGGCATCTCCTACCTAGTCCTACCGATGGACTCTCCGGGGATCACAGTGCAGCCCATCCAGCAGATGACGGGGAATGCTGGCTTCAACGAGGTCTTCTTTGAGGACGTGCGCGTGCCAGTGCGGAACCGGATTGGCGAGGAGAACCGAGGCTGGTATGTGGGCGTCACGACCCTCGACTTCGAGCGCTCCGGGATCAGCGGAGCAGTCGAGGTCACGCAGAACGTCGCGGAGCTCGCACGTCTGGCGATCGAGGTCGGCGCAACGGTCCGGAACCCGGCGCTGCGGCACGAACTCGTGAACCGCGCGGTGGAAGCGAGCGTCCTGACTTTGTTGTCATACCGCGTAATTACTATGCAGGCGCAAGGCATGATCCCGAACTACGAAGCCTCCGCGGCCAAGCTGTTCAGCAGCGAGCTGAACCAACGCGTGGCACAGACAGGGACAAAGGTGGGCGGACTGTACGCGGCCATCACGGATCCGGAGACCCCCTACCGCGCGGCATCGGGTGGCGATTTCGCTCGGGGCTACATGGGGACGGTGTCCTCCACCATCGCGGGCGGTACCAGCGAGGTCCAGCGAAACATCATCGCGACGCGCGGGCTTGGACTTCCAAGGGGATGATCAGCATGATCAGTTGTGGTCTCAATGGGTCAACGCAACAGCCTCGGCGAACTTCTCTGAGGGTGCCTAGTACCAGATCGCGACATCTCGGCCGTTGATGTCATGTTCGGGCGGGGTGGGGTAGCTCTGTCCCGCCCCCGCTGCTACACGGGCCGCGCTCCAGGCGGCAACCGCCGCATCGACGATGTCGTCGGGGGCGGCCACACCCCCGACTTCTCCCAGGTCATCGGGCAGCTGGATCCCGGCCTCTGCGAGCAATGCTCGGCGCTGCAAAAGACCGTTCCAGTTCTTTTTGGAACTCTCCAAGGGGGCTCCCGCCAGAGCGAGGAAGGACACCTCAGGGTGCACCTCATAGATACGTCGATCAGCTGCAGCCAAGGGTTCGACTTCGAGGACCTTCGGGGCGATCGCGTAGCTCTGTTTGGAAATCCCCTTCCCTGTCAGCTCCTGGCATCGCGCATTGGCTTCTGCGTAGTTCCGGGCTGTCAGCACCTCGCGTGGGGGCGTAGGGAACACAGAGGAATGTCGGCGCCCAAGAGCGGCTCGAGCTTCGCCGTCCGCACGTCGCGGTTGACGAGGGTCTGGTGCATATCCGATCGGAATGTCGACGCCGATCGCGCTCGCATCGGGAATGGCCACAAGTCCGTCACCGAAGGTCGCGTGCAATGTTGCCCCCGTGAATTCGCCCTCGCTCAGGTGAACGAAGACCCATCCTTTTGCGCAGCCATCGACGCCGACAACCTTGACCATCGACCAAGTGTCTCACACGGACCTCCGAGCTCCGACGGCCTAGCCCCACAATCCGCTCATGGTGTGCCCTCCGCCGCGCGTGAGTCTCCGGTGTGAGAGGCTGCTCGTCGACGGAGATGTGCTCTAATGAGCGCCGAAACTCGAGGAGTCAGACGGATGGCCGGCAAACTTCAGGATAAGGTCGCGATTGTGACGGGCTCGGGACGCGGCGTCGGGAGGGCCATTGCAACCTTGATGGCCCGAGAAGGCGCCAAGGTCGTGATCGCAGACAACGGCAGCAAAGTCGACGGCACGGGCGGCGACTCGCGGCCGGCCGAAGAGACGGCAGCCGAGATCAATGCCGCCGGCGGGACCGCGATGGCCCTTGCGGTTGACGTCTCTGATTGGGACCAGTCGCAGGCGATGATTCAGGCTCCGATCGATGCGTGGGGCAAACTCGACATTCTGGTGAACAACGCTGGCAACTTCCGCATCAACAGCGTCGCTGACGTCACCCGTGAGGACTGGGAGGCGGTGAAACGGGTCCACGCCGATGGGATGATGTACTCGAGCCACTTCGCAGCGCTTCACTGGAAGGAACGCCGGGAGTACGGTCGGCTGATCAACTTCACCTCTGACTCGTTCATGTCTGGTGTCCCGGACACGTTTGCCTACGGCGCGGTCAAAGGCGTGGCGGTTGGGCTCACACGCGCGGCGGCCAACGCCCTCGCCAACTACCACGTCACCGCGAACTGCCTGACCCAGGCCACCTCGACCCGCATGGGCGCCTACTACTATGCCGGTGGGCAGCCGACGAGCGAGAGCGTCCACGAGGCGCCGGCGAAGCTGCGCCCGGAAACCGTCGCGCCCCTGGTCACCTATCTGGCGTCGCCGCAGGCCGCGCACATCAGCGGGCGAATCTTCGGATCCTACGGCTTTCAGTACATTCGCTGGAGTGAGCCCATTCACGAGACGACTCTCAAGAGCGACGGTCCCTGGGACATCGATCATCTCTTCGAACACTTTGATCAGACCCTCGGCAAGGGCCTGAGTTTGGAAAGCGACCTGCAGTGGCCGATGGAGAGCATCGACCAAAAGCCCGGCACGGCAGGAGTCGATCGACTCAGCTAGCGACCCGGCGCCGAATCCATGATCAGCGGTACGGAGGATCTCCACGATGGCCACGACCGAAGAACTCGAAGCCCGGATCGAATCACTCGAGACCACCGTTGGAATCCAGCGTGCGCTAGCCAGCTACTCGCTGCTCGTCGATCTGGGGCGCTGGGAAGATGTGGGGAATCTCTTCACGGAGGACGCCATCCTCGAAATTGCAGGCTATGGCAGCCTGGGTGGCATCGACTACGACGGCGTTCATCGTACGCGCCCCGCGATCACTGCCTACTACGCCGGAAACAGCCCGGGGCTCGTGGGACCGCCCCGCAGCAAACACAACATCATCCCCGGTCCCATCTCCGACGACGGTGGCGGATCCGCGGTGTTCATCGCCTACCTGCTCGAAACGCCGCCGCGAACGCGGGGGAATCCAGGCGGGGGCCTCTACGAGGCGCGAATGAGGCGGCAGAGCGACGGAACCTGGAAGTTCGCCCACCTCCGGATAGTCGCGACCGGCGAGACTCGGGTCGCCGAGGCGATCTCGGGAGAAGTCTGATCCTGTGCGCCTCCAAGATCCGATTGGACGGTAGGCAGTCTCCGCTAGCCTTGCCGTGGCCCGCCGCAATCGAACCTACGGTGTCAAGAACCCATCCGAGTCTGGCGAACAGATCAGCACGGGCGTAGGGGCGTGGCTCCGTCGACACGCTGCAAGATCCGACATCTCCGAGCATCCGGACTTCTCGGCGGGCAAGGACCAACCGTGTTTGGAGTTCCTGTAGGTCTCCGGAACTTGGTGACGGCCTGCGCCACAGCGTTCAGGGACTTCAACTGCGCCAGGACACCGCGGGTGGCGGCGGGTCCCTCCGGCAGGAAAGACCAGTCGATCATCGAACTGCTGTCAAAACTGGCGTCAGCGGGGGCCCGCGCGGCGAACGGTTCTCATTTCGCCCGGCGGAGAGGCCCTCTGTAATAGGAGAAGATTGGTGCCGAGGGGCAGAATCGAACTGCCGACACCACGATTTTCAGTCGTGTGCTCTACCAACTGAGCTACCTCGGCCCGCGACACCAGATCCGCCAGACAGCACTAGCCGCCGTCTGGCACGGACCCGCCGAGCCATTTCATCGGACCCTATCCTCCCCGTCAACAGTCCCAGCGCTCCGACCCGATAGCCCAGTGCTCAATGCGACATAACTCTGTCCGCCATTCCGATGGAAACTCTAGCCCGAGCGCCGCTGGGCTCTAAATCCCCCGCTGATATACTCCGGCCCGCAACGCCTTCCCCCCGCGATCTGTCCGGGATGGCGTCAGGATTGACCGGAGGAGTCGCATGACCACGCTCGTCGTCAGCTCGGCCCTCGCCGGCGATGGCAAATCCGTCGTCGCTGCTGGTCTCGCCCTGGCCCTTCGGCAGGCCGGCTCCACCGTGCGACTCGTCCGCACCGGCCAGTCCCAAAGTGCCACCACCGACGCCACCACGTTCACTCAGATCCAAGGTGTCCGGACCCAGGGCGCCCCGGAGCCGCTCGCCGCCCTCCAGACCGATACCGACCTCACCGTTGTTGAAACCGACACGTTGGCAGATGCGGCCACCCTGCAGCAGCAAGCGGCCATCCCCATCCTCGTCACCCGACACGGCCAAGCCGACGACTACACCGTTCGCCATGCCATCGAACAGACGCATCCCTCCGCAATCGTCGTCAATGGCGTGGCTCATGCGGACCACGACCGGGTCAGGCGGGATGTGGAAGGCTACGGCGTTCCCGTACTCGCCATCCTGCCCCAGGATCGGCTCCTCGCCGCCCCTTCGTTCCAGGCGATCGCCACAGCCGTTCAGGGCGACCTGAGCGGCCCCGAAGATCTGCGCCACGAAGCCGCCGAATGGCTCACCGTTGGGCCGGTCAGCGCCCACGGCGGCATCCCGTACTTCGACACCCACCCCGACCAAGCCGTGATCACCCGCCACGACCGCGTTGACATCGCGCTCTCCGCTCTTCGCGAGACCCCCGCCGCCCTCATTCTTACCGGCGGTGAACCACGGCTGCCCTACGTCGCCCAGCGCGCCGAAAGCGAAGCCTTTGCCCTCATCGTGACCCCGCTTGAGACCGCCGAGGCAACCAACCGCATCGGCGAGCTCTATACCCACGCTGCCTTCAGCGGTCAGCGCAAACTCCAGCGTGCCGTCGATCTCGTCCAGCAATACGTGGACTCCGACATCCTCGCTACTCTCACCCGGGTCACCGCCTCTTAGCCGCACGGGTTAGCTACACGGATTAGCTACACGGGAGCCTCCCCCGGCTCCGCGCCGTCCCCTAGGGTGTGAGAACTCGCGCCGACTCACAACCCCGTTCAGCCGGCCAAGGAGACGCCCCATGCCCCTCGAACACATCAACCCCAGCGACAACCACCCCACCACCGGCTACACCCACGTCGTCCGCGCCACCGGCCAGAGAACCGCTTACATCTCGGGCCAAATCGCACTCGATCTCGAAGGCAACATTGTCGGCGTCGGTGATCTCGAGGCCCAAGCCCGTCAGGCTTTCGCCAACCTCGCTGCCGCCCTCACCGCCGTCGGCGCCGACTTCTCGAACGTCGCCAAGATGACCATCTACATCGTCAACTACACCCCGGAAGCGCTCCCCGCCCTCCAGGCGGCCCGCGCGGGAGCGGCCCCCAGCGGCGCCCCGCCCGCCACCACCCTGATCGGCGTCCAAGCCCTCGCCTTCCCCGAGCTCCTCATCGAAGTCGAAGCCATCGCTGTCTTGGACTAGCCAATCCGGACGAACGGTCTCGACCGCAGGCCTGTTCGAATTGGACGACGCTTCCCGTGTGCGCTGGATCCGCCCTCCTCGCCATGTGGAATCCACGCAGAACGGGATTGCTCATACCCCTCCGCGCCCCAATCTGCTATGGACTAATAGAGAGAGACTGTGCAGCCTGGAAAGGAAACGCCATGCCTATCTGGCTAGTCCGCGCCGACCAGAACGCCGGAGATGTCGATGGCATCATCCGCACCGCCCGCCTCGTCCTCGACGAGCCGAAGTTGGAGAACCTCCGCACCTACGAGGACAAGCCCGCCCTGCGCGAGGCCATGACCGCCAACGGCGTTGATGAGGGCGAGCTCCGCGATCGATCCGATGGTGTCTGGCGCTTTTTCCAGAAGCTCCAGCGCAACGAATCCGTCCTTCTCCCCGTCGACGACGGCGCCCGCTTCCTCCTTGGTCAGATCGAATCCGACTATCACTACCTGGGTGAAGCCGAACCGCAGCATCGTCACGCCCGCCAGGTCTTCTGGCGACGCCCCGCCCTCGAAGTCTCCGAGCTCCCGGCCGGCGTCGGCGAACTGATGGACCGCGGTAAGCCCCTCGCCAACCTCCGTCCCGTCGAACTCGAGAACCAGATCTACGAGATCTTCGAAGAGAAGACTCAAACCGGCTTCGTCAAAGACGGCATGGCCCCGGAAGAGGTCAAAGCCTGACCTCTTCGCTGCCGCGCGCACTCCCCTAGGAGCAGAGGGGCCCGCTCGGGAAGCGCCGTCTCAGAAGGCGCTCGTGCTTCCTTCGGGCGGCGACCTCAAGCCCGTTCCCTTTCCGGCAGGTGCCCTGAGCCGGAGCGATCCGGCGCTGTCCCCGACCGCCCCGGGTCCCCGCGCCTGAGGGCCCGCCGTCGCAACCCGACTGCTACCTTCCCCCCGATACCCACCACAGGAATCGGAGCGATCCCATGCCCGCCTTCACCGTCCCCGACAACATCGCCGATTGGATCCGCGACCACACCCAGCGCTATCTCGACAGCAACGGAGAAGACGGCCACATGTGGGACCGACCGGGCGGGGGTGGCATCCTGCCCACCCTGTTGCTCGTTACCACCGGCCGCAAGAGCGGCAACGAGATCACCCTTCCCTTGATCTACGGAACGACCGGCTCCGAGGAGACAGGCGACGTTGCCTACATCATCGTCGCCTCCAAGGGCGGCGCACCCGCCCACCCAGCCTGGTACCTCAATCTCGACGCCAACCCTGATGTCCAGATCCAAGTCGGCGCCGACCGCTGCCACGCCACGGCTCGCACCGCCAGCGGTGATGAGCGCAGTACCCTCTGGGAGCAAATGGCCGAACTCTTCTCCCCCTACATCGAATACCAAGCCCGAGCGGCCGACCACCGCGAAATCCCGGTCGTCGTCCTCGAACCGGTCCAGTAAGCCTGGACCAAGATCACGCCGAGAGCGGCTCGCCTCGGCCTCGAAATCTCGCCCCGTGCGAGCCCGTCGCTACCCCGCGACGGACCCACCCTGCGGCAACCCCGCGCAGATCCGCTGGATGCGCTCGGCGCAATCCAACTCGCGCAGCGCCGCCTTCGACCGGATTCCCGCGTTGTGGAAGAGTTCTCGCGTCCGCTCATCTCCCGACTCAGCAAGGCTCCCCGCGATTGTCGGCACCGCCCCCAGCACCACCACCCAGTAGACACAGCAGCTGAACGCATAGTCTTCCACGAGCATCTCGTACGTATACGCGGCGGCTGCCGGCTCCAACTCGACCAGCCGCGCGTGGTACTGCCGGAGCATCTCCAAATCCAACCGACGCACTTCTGGCTCGAGCGAGCCCATCCAGGCCACCGCGAAGTCTGTCCCTGGCGGCCCCGCATGGATGAGCTGCCAATCGATGTAGGTCAGTGATGACTCATCCACGCTCTTCCCCAGCGCAGGGTCGGTCCGGAACAGGTTGTCGACCCGCAAGTCGCCATGTAGCACCGTCTGCGGCCGCGACGAGAGAACGTCCGAGATCGCGTTGATGATCGCCTCGCACTGCGGCCCGCAGAGCAGCGCGGTCAGCTCTTCCAGGGCTTGATCCTCCGGCCCATCAAAGAGATCCCGGCGGCACATCTGCTTCCAGGCGGCGCGGATCGATTCCCACTCGCCGGCGGCCTGTCGGGCCAACGAATCAAGCACGAACCGGTAACGCCCATCGGCCTGCCCCAGCCACGGCAGCGCCACCTCGGACGACTCCCAGTACTTCGCGTGGAACTCCGCAAGATCCAACGCCTGCTTGAGCGCGAACTCCGCGCTGGGCGTGTCGTCGACCTGATTGAACACCTTCGAGTGCACGCTCAGGTCCTCCATCACCAAGATGAAGAACTCTGCCTGCGGGCTCCCGTCCGACGCACTCGCGTACAACCGTGGCGAGCGCAACGGGACATCTGGCGCCAAATCCTCGAAGAACCGCAACTCCTTCAGATAGGCGTTGTTCCCCAATGCCATTGCCCGCTGATCCGCGTTTTGATGGGCCATCTTAATCACAACCGACGGCGGCAGATCTCCCACCTCCCCCGCATACGTGATTGAGTGCAGCCGGAACGTATCTGCGAACAACCCCCCCTCCAGTTGGGTCACCTCGAATCCTGTGACGGGGCCCCCAAGCGCCTCCGACAGCCACTCCGTCGAAACCTCGTCCACCCTTCGCGGAAACTTCTCCGCCATATCGCAGTCCTCTCCAGCAACCCGGCTCCGCCGGTCCTGTCTCTGCTCCCAGCCCTCCGGGACGATCAACGATCCGTCCACGATTATCGAGATCCCCAGCGCCCCAAACAAACTCGGCTCAGCCGGCAGCTTGGCCGGCCTGCACCAGTTCCAGCACCGTCCCGTCCGGATCCTTGAAGCACACGAACCGCACCGGATCCCCCGTCGGTCCCGCCAACGACACTGGCTCCGAGATGAACTCCACTCCCGCCTCCTTCAGAGTTGCCACGTCCGCATCCATATCACTCGTCACCAACGCCACCCGCGCTAACCCCAGGTGATAGAGATGCGGATACGGCGCCTCTCCATCCTGCGGATCTTGCCACTCCAGCAGATCAACTGCCGTCGACATGGGATTGCCGCCCAGTGCCATCACTGCCCCTTCACCCGGTACGGCGGCATCCCCACCGCCGCGCTGATCGCGGGTGTCCCGATCGGCTCCACCTCCCAGACCACCTCGAAGCCCAACATCTCGTAGAACGCCCGTGACCGGTCAAAGTCGCTACAGTTCACGTTGACGTGCGCCATGGCCTGGATGTTCATATCTCGTCTCGGCCTCCTTCTGGCAACGAACTGGGCAATCAAGGCCTAGCCCAGCGAACTCCTTTGCCCCCAAGCAGCCAAAGCGAACGCGGCTTGCCGCCTTAGCCGGTCGCCCACTTGATCGACCGGCGCAGCAACTCATAGAACACCGGCAAGTCCCACGACCCGCGACTCGGCTCCGCAATGTCCACCAGCGGCCGCATATCGTATTTGCCCTGGCAGTGTCCCAACGTCAGATACAGCACTGCCCCCGCGCCCACCGGATGCGTGTACATCACCAAGCGCGGCTCATCGACCGGCCACGTGTTTTCCACGTAGCCACCCTTGAACGACCCCGTCCATCGCGTCTCCAGCAGCGGTTGGACCTCCCCGAAGTATTCGCACAAGTACAGCTCATCCGTCGTCTCGAACGACTCGATCCCCGCTATCAGCGGATCGGACTCCGCCCCCGGCGACAGCGTCACCTGGTACGGCATCGACGGCGGGTGGCTGATGAAGCGACTCCCCATCGTCTCCATGAACGAGTCGTACTCGCGCGGGCATCGGATCCCGTCATCGTGGAAGTCCAAGATCGCGTTCGACGCGTGCAACGCCACCCAGCGTCCCCCACCCTCCACGAACGACCGCAGCGCCGCCTCCTCCGCCGGTTTCGGACGCAGATCGCATGTGTACGTCACCAACACATCCGACTCCCCGACCGCCTCCACATCCGCGAACGACTCCGCCACCCGCACCCGCACCTCATCGTCCTCCGCCAACAGCTTCAGCAACTCCAGCCGCGCAAAGTTCGTGTCGTGAAACCGCGCGTTCGCCACCAAATACACCAGGACTGGATCAGGCATCGTGCTCTCTCTTTCGGCGGCCGAGTCGCCCTGCCGTCTAGGTCAGTTAGTTGCCCTGCATCGTCTGGAAGCGCCATCCGCCGTCGGCTCCGCGATGAAAGATTAGCGTCGATCGCGATTCCGTCTCCTGGGCATCCCCCGACGCCCGATCCTTCGACCGGATCACGTACATCCCGTGCTGGAATGCATAGTCATCCCGCACCGTGATTGCCCCCTCCATCCGCTCCACCGACAAGAACTCCCGCGCTGCAATCCCATTCCGGTAGAACTCCCCCATCGCCGCACGCCCCTTCGCCATCACCGTCGGCCGGTAATAGATCGCATCCTCCTCGTACATCGCTTCCACCGCCTCCGCATCGCCCGCGAACAAGGCCTCCGCATAGGCGGCCATCATCTCGTCCGGGCTCGAATAGATCGTCATGCGTCCGCCTCTCTCAGAGTCACATCCTAACCGAAGCAAGAGCATCGCCCAGTCTCTACCACCCTGAGTACCAACCGGCCCCATCCTCCAGAGCACGACAAGCCATCTCTGGCCTGCCCACCCCCCCCCAAAACCCGGAAAATACCCAAGACGAACCCGTCAACCGGCCCGCAGCAAATAGCGCGACTCTGTCAGCACCACTCCCCGCTCCGACCCATACGCCGCTTCCAACGCCACCAGCGCCTCCAGGTCCCGCTCCGCGTCGAAGTCCGCAATGCTCCACGGCGACACCGTGATCAGATAGGCCAGTGGCCCCAGCTCCATCGCCACCTTCCGCCAATGCCGGCGCAACTCCACTTCAAAGCCCAACGACTTCAGCTTCGCCTGATACACCGACCCGTGGTCGTCCCAGCGCCGCATCCGAGGGAAGAACTCGCGCAGCTCTTCCAAATCGTCGTACCCCACCTGTTGCGTCACCAGTTGCCCGCCCGACGCCAAGACCCGAGCCACTTCCCTCGGTGAAATCGCCTCGTGCCGCGCAATCACGAGGTCGAAACTTTCCTTCGCGAAAGGCAACCCCACCTCTGCCGCGCAGCGCACCACTTCCACTCTCAACGGCATCAAACGACGGCGGGCCACCGGCGCATTCGGCCCCCACTCCTCCGTCGCCACCACCTCCGAAGGCAGCGCATCGCGCAACCCCGAAAGAACCTCCCCACCCCCAGTGCCCACGTCGAGCACCCGTCGCGCTCCCTCCGCGCACTCCCGCACCACCGCCGCGTATGACCAGGGCGGTCCCGGCTCAACATCAACCGCCGGCAGCGAGGTCAGATCCCATCCAGACATCCCCCGAGCACGATCGACCCACCGGCGCACCCCTTTCAGCGCCGTCTCTCGATCGGTCCCCGTCACGGAGTCCCTAGTCCCCAGCCACGACCCTGGCAGGCTCAGCCCTATCGGAAGTTGGCCCGGCCCCAGACGAATAGGCGTCACCCTTTGCGTCGGCTTGGCTTCCGCCGCTGGCTGCGATCAACGGAATGGGCTCGGTCTCCCGCTCGCCGCCGCGTCAACGGACGCCGATGGACGGATCGCGCCGGCCGCCGGGGGAGTACTCGCGCCGGCCCCCGCAACCGCGGCGCCTGCCTCGGATGCGGGTTGGGACGGTGGGTTCGCTTGGCTCCAATCGGCCGCCGCCGGTACAGCCTCTTCTTTCGCCATTGGGATTGGCTCCAGCTTCGGCGCCTCGTCGTGGCGGCGTGTCCCACACCACGGGCAAGCCATCCAAGAGAAAGACACCGCGCGCGAGCACTCGCGACACGGTGTCTTCAGCTGCGTTGCACATTGTGGGCAAGCCACATAGTCGTCTTCGACCTCGCGCTCGCAGGTCGGGCAGGCCAGCCGGTTATCCAGCTCTTGGCGCAGCGCTTCCTCTTCCAACTGGCGCTCATATACATCGGCCAGCGTCAACGGCGGACGCAGCACCTGATACAGCACCCAGCCTGGCAGATTGAAGATCAGCACGATTAGAAAGGCCACGACCTGCGTAATCGGGTCCTCGGATCGATCCCGGATGTCTCGAATGGTCCAGATCAGGGCCGCCAGCCACACCGCCCCCAAGTACGCGCCCACGATCACCCCGGCGATAATCCCCGTGTTTTCGGGACTACCCCCCGGCCAACTAATCGCTGGGATCAGATCCAGCATGACTACCTCGCCTGTCTGGCCCGCCACCAAGAACAGTACGTTCGAGTACGCACTATACCATCAGGGCCGCTAACCGCCTCCGAGCGCGATCCCGCCGCGCGTGTCCCCTTAACGACGCACCACCGCCCCAAACGGTTCCCGTACTGCCTGCACGGCGATGGTCGGCATGGCCCCTTCCTCTTTCCTATACTGCCGCCTACCGTCGCTGACGCGTGCAGCCTTGGATTGGAGCCCGCGATGCCGAGCGATCCTCTCCTCACCCTCCGCGACCTCTGCCTTACCCTACCCGAAGCCACAGCAAATGAGGCTTGGGGTCAACCGACCTTCCGGGTCCGCAACAAGATGTTCGCCATGTACAGCGAGAACCATCACGGCGACGGTGTCACCGCCGTCCACTGCAAAGCCGAACCCGGCGTCCAAGACATTCTCATCCAGACTGACCCCACCCGCTTCTACAAGCCCCCCTATGTCGGCCCCAGCGGCTGGATCGGCGTCCGCCTCGACACCGCGGTCGACTGGGACGAGCTCCAGGACTTCCTCGAAGACTCGTACTGTCTCGTCGCCCCCAAGAAGCTCGCCGCCCTCCTCGACCCGCCTGCCTCGTAACCCCCACCTGCCTCTGATCTCATCCGCTGCCCGGCTCCCTCATGCGGAGTTTCGACGCCATCAACCACTCTTCCCGAAGGCGGCGTCACCACACGAGCGTTCAAGCAAACCCGGCTCAGTCGGGCCAGATTGGCTCATCACTCCCCAACGACTTCGCCGCTCGCTCCCACCGCGCCGGCGTCGACGACATCTCCACGGGCGGCCGCACCGTCGACACCACCCCCTCCTCCGTCTCCCTCCGCACCAACAGATCGCCTACATCCTCAACCGTGGGATCCGCACACCTCAACCCGTCCACCCGCCCCAGATCCCACAGCCAGCGCCCCGTCTGCGCCAGCGACACCCGCACTAACCAACTCCCGCCCTGCTCCGCCCGACGCTGCAACCCCACCATCGCTCCCATCGCCGCCAGATACCCCGTCGCGTGATCCAGTGCCTGGCAGGGCAGGGGTGCGGGCTTCGCGAATACGCGATCGACCCTCGCCGCCTGCATCCCCGCCTCGGCAAAGCCACTCACCGTCTGCACCAAACTGTCGTAGCCCCGACGTTCTGCCCATGGCCCCGCGTGTCCGTACGCCGACAGCGTCACATACACGATTCCCGGCCGCAGCCGCGCTACCGATTCTGGGCCGAACCCTCGCGCCGCCAGCGTCCCCGGTCGGTACCCCTGCACGAAGACATCGCTCTCCTGGATCAACTGCTCGAGCTGCGCATGATCGACCGGTTCCCGCAGATCCAGCCATGCCGATCGCTTCCCCTGCGCCATGTCCAGCCAGACGAACGGCAGCGTCGGTAGATGTGGCGCGCCGATACGCAGCACCTCCGCGCCGTGGGACGCGAGCGTTCGCCCGCAGACTGGCCCCGCGATCACCCGCGTCAGATCCAACACCCGCACCCCGCTCAAAGGCCGCACTCCCGCGCTTCGACCTTCCGGTGCGATTGGCTCAGGAGGACTCTCCCCCAGCGGCGAGATCTCGAACAATGGCAACAACGCCACGGCAGCGCTCTGAGCGTGCGCCTCCCACTCCTCGTGACTTCGCATCAGCCCTGCCGGCATCCCCCGCTCCACCAGCGCCGCCTCCAACGACTCCCCCTCCCAGCCAAGCACCGCCGCCTTCACGGCCTCTCGCTCCGCCGCGCACCCCAGCACCTCCTGCATTCCCGCCTCGTGATGCGCGAAGTTCGTGTGCAGCTGAATCCACCGACTGTCCGCCGTCCGGTAGCACCCCGCTGTCTTGCTCCACGGACTCAACGGAGGCGCATCGTCGACCCGGAAGTACCGCTCACTGCGAAAGGCCGCCGCCGCCGCCCGCAGATCGACCCCCACCCGTTGCGACTCCCCCGTCCGCGACCGCCACACCTCCGCCGCCGCCAACCCCGAAGCCGCCACCGTCGCGCCCGCCGCCGCCCCACCCGGAACGTCGACGGCAGCACCGGATCGGCCCCACGCAGCGTCACCCGCTCCAGCGCCACTGGATCCCCCGCCGCCAGCTTCCAGATCGACCGCTGCGAGTGCCGCCCATCCGCGAGTGGCTCCTCGGCCTAAGGGAGCCCTGAATCTACCCAAAGCGTCCCAGGTCTAGCCTGTTACCCCATAACCAACGGAAGCTCCGGATCCGCCGCCCACTCCGTCATCGACCCGTCATACAGCGCCACGTCTTCCGCACCCAGCATCGTCAGCACGAAGGCATCGCTGCTCGCGGCGATGCCGCCGCCGCAATAGGTGATCACCCGCTTCCCCTCCAGCGCCCCCACGTCCGAGAACTTCGACCGCAGCTCGTCCAGTGGCAGATAGGTGTTCGATTCCATATCCAGAATCTCCAAGAACGACACATTCACACTCGAAGGAATCCGACCCCCGCGCCCGTATCGCACCGTCCCTCGACCCGCGAACTCGTCCGCGTCCAAGGCATTGATCAAACAGGTCGACTCATCCTCAATCGACGCCAACACCTCGTCCTTCGTCGCGATCAGCTCCGGCCGCCACTGCGCCATAAACTCCGCCGGCGGGTAGCTCGACCCCGCATCTGAAACAGGCCGTCCCTCCGCACTCCATTTCTCCCAACCCCCATTCAGCACCGCCGCCTCTTCGAAGCCGAACGCCCGCAGCATCCACCACACCCGCGTCCCCGGCCCAACCCCCAGCCGCGACATCACCGCCACGAACTGCGCCGCCGGCGGCATCGCGAACATCAACTCCGGCCGCGCCGGATCCGACAGATCCTCCCCCGGCGCCACGTACGCGCTTCCCGGAATCTGGCCCTTCTCATAGTCCTCCCGGCCCGGCTCCACCTCCACATGCTCCCCGCACTCTCATCGAAATAGTTGGGGAGGAACACCGTGCAATCGATCACCCGCAGATTCGCATCGTCGAGGTTCGACTCCAGCCAATCCGTCTCCACCAAGTACTCCGATGTCTGCGTGCTCATGGAAACTCCTTGATCTCGTTGGCGATGCGCACGCCTCGCCAGCGCGCCGTTCGACGTGGAATGACCGACATGCACCAACTGGTATGGAAATCTGCTCTTCAACCGACGCAGTCATCCTGCGCGACCGGCCATCGCCCGGCATCCTCCATCTGAACCATTTTCGTCCAGTCGGCCGGGTCGTCCCCGGCCTAGGCGCCGTCGAGCAGCCCGCTCACGGCCGCCAGACTCGCCGCCTTCTGTCGGTTCGGCAGTCCCAGCTTGCGCAGAATGTTCTGCACGTGCCGCGCCACCGTCGACCGCTGGATGTCCAGGGCCGCGGCGATCGTCGGATTCTCCGCCCCATCCGCTACGAGCAGCAGCACCTGAATCTCCCGCACGCTCAGCCTCGCGAGTGCCCGCTCACCAGCCGAGCCAGCTCCGTTCATCGCCAACAGCCGTGCCTGGACCGACCGCGCCCGATCCGCGTCGAACTCCTGACCCGACGGCTGGATGCAGTCGTCCTCATCCATCGTTCGCGGGTCGACGAGATCTTCTCGACGCTCTACATCCAGGATGACCGCACGCCCCTCTCGCAGCACCTTGAAACGCATCACATCTCCCACGGCTCGATCTCGGACCGCCGTGATCGCGGGGGCCAGCGAGTCCACACGTCGGCCATCGATCGCCATTACCACATCGCCGGTTCTGAGGCCCGCGGCCGCCGCCGCACTGCCCAGCCGGGGCGTCGACATCGGGATCCCCTCATCGACGACCGAGAGCTTCGCCGCCGCCAGCGCCTCTCCCAGGATGTGGCGACCGCCCGCCGCGCAGATGCAGACACCCACCCCGCAAAGGGGACACAAGCACACGCACTCTCGGTCCTGCTCCGCCAGCTCCGCGACCAACACCTCGTGAAGTATCCCCGTCACTCGCCCCGCCAGCCTCACGTAATCCTGCGTGCAGTCCCGCATGACGTGTCCCGTCGTCCCCTCGCTTGCGATGATCCAGCTATCCCGGATCCGGCTCGCGATCGCTTGGACCGTCGAGTAGCCAATCACCGCCTCTTGCAGGATCGAGTACACGGACCCCAGCGCGCTTGATACCGGCGCCCCACCCACCACGATCCCCCGCCGCCCCAGCGGTCCCGGCAGATCGCCACCGCCCACGCCGACCGATAACCCATCGCTGTCCAACTCTCGCAGGCGCGCCGTTAGGGCCTCAGCGTGCGCCGCCGCCGTCGATTCCACCTCCACCAGCAGCGCCGATACCTCCTCATGCCCCTCCACTTCGGGAGCAAGATCCCGCGCTGCCCCTTGGATTGCCCGTTCCAGCGAGATCAAACTCGCCAACGTCGTTGGCAGACCGTCTACCGCATTCGTCTCAAGCATTGGGGCTCCCTCCAAGCGCCGCGACAATCTAGCACCGAACCCGACCACCCCTGCCACCGCAACGACTCATCCCTGCCACAGATCCGATAGGCCCCGCGAGCCCGCTCCACCGGTCCCCTCTACTGGGCCTCGCCGCGCAGCTCGCCCGGCCACTCCTCGCGCGGGACATCGCGCAGATGTTGGTGGAAGGCCCAGGCGTGGCCTTCCGGGTCCAGCAGCTCCGCCCGGCGATCGCCGAAGAACTGATCGGCGGGCGGCGCGACCACCGTGCAGCCCGCTACCTCCGCCCGTCCGACAAGCGCATCGACATCATCCACGTAGACCATGAGCTGTTGGTTACAGCCGCCGAGCCTCTGCGGGCTCCGCAGGCCGTGGACGTCTGCGCTGCTCACGACGATCATGTCGTCACCCAAGTCCAGCCAGGCCAGCTCGCCGGCTGGGCTGGAGATACACACCTCGCGACGCTCGCGGAACCCCACCACCTCACTGAGCCAGGCGACGGTCGCATCCACATCGTCATAGACCAAGCGCGAGTTAAGTCGAGGGACGGAGTCGTTGGGCATAGCGAAAGCCTCCAGTCGTTCGAGGAATATAGCGATCCGAGCGAGTCCTGACGGTCCGTTCCCTTGGCCGGTCACCCTGGGCAGCCAGCCCCCCCTCATGACCCCGCCCCTCTCCCCACCCGAACACCAGTGCTAACCTGGTCCCATGACCCTCGACCCCAACCCTGCTCTCAGCCCCTCCGCCCTCCTCGACGGCCTCAACCCTGCTCAGGCGGAAGCCGCCACCCACCCCAGCGGTCCCCTCCTCATCGTCGCCGGGCCGGGCAGCGGCAAGACCCGCGTCATCGCCCACCGCATCGCCTGGCTGGTTCAGGAACAGGGCATCCGACCCCACCAGATCCTCGGCGTCACTTTCACCAAGAAGGCCGCCCGCGAACTCCGCGATCGCGTCGCCGCGCTGTTTTCCGGATATGACAGTGGGGAGTCCACCGAAGGCATGTCCCTCGGCACCTTCCACAGCACCTGCGCCCGCATCCTCCGCGTCGACGGCGCCGCCATCGGCATCCCCCGCGAATTCGTCATCTATGACGACGCCGACCAAGACCTCGTCATCCGCCGCGCCCTCGCCGACCTCAGCGTCGACCCCAAGCACTACGGGCCCCGCACGGTCCGCAGCGCCATCTCCCGCGCCAAGAACGAAGGCCTCCCTGTCGCCGAATATCGCAACCGTGCCGGCAACTACTTCGAAGAAGTCGTCGGCCGTCTCTACGAGCACTACGAAGCCACCCTCAAACAGAACAATGCCCTCGACTTCGACGACCTCCTCACCCGCACCGTCGACCTCTTCGACACCCAACCCCAAGTCGCCGAGCGCTACCAGCGCCGCTTCCGCCACACGCTGGTCGACGAGTTCCAGGACACGAACCTCATCCAGTACGACCTCACCCGCCACTGGGCCGCCGGCAGCAACAATCTCACCGTCGTCGGCGACCCCGATCAATCCATCTACTCCTGGCGCGCCGCCGACATCCGCAACATCCTCTACTTCGAGCGCGACTTCCCGGATGCCGCCGTCGTCCGTCTCGAACAGAACTACCGCTCGACGAAAGCCATCCTCCGCGTCGCCGACGCCGTTATCGATCGCGCCAGCGAGCGCATCCACAAACAGCTCTGGACCGACAACGACCAAGGCATCAACCCCGTCGTCTACGAGGCTTACTCAGAGTCCGACGAAGCCGACTTCGTCACCCAGGAGATCGAAAACCACCTCGGCACTGGCGAGCCGGGAGATCATTCGCTCGGCACTGGCGAGCCGGGAGATTCAGTCTGGCGCCCTGGCGACGTCGCCATCATGTACCGCACCAATGCCCAATCCCGCGTCATCGAGGAGTCCTTCCTCCGACGCGGCATCCCCTATCGCGTCGTCGGCGGCACTCGCTTCTACGCCCGCCGCGAAGTGAAAGACATCCTCGCCTACCTCCGCCTCATCTCCAACCCCACCGACACCGTCGCCTTCCAGCGCATCATCAACGTCCCCGCCCGCGCCCTCGGCCAGAAATCGCAGGGCGAACTCCTCGTCTGGGCCGAAGAGAACGGCCTTTCCCCCCTCGATGCTGCTGCCTACGCCGGCCAGTCCGATGGCCCCAAGCTGACCGCCCGCGCCGCCCGTGCCTGCCTCGCCTTCGCCCAAATGATCCAGGACGCCCAGGAGGTCGCCAAGACGGGCACGCTAGAAGAAGTGATCGACATCCTCCTCCGCGAGACCGGCTACCAGGACTTCCTCTTCCGCGACTTCGACGACGCCGAAGACCGCTGGCAGAACGTCCTCGAGTTGCGCACCGTCGCCTCCAACTACACCGAAATCGCCCCCGAGGCCGCCCTCGCCACCTTCCTCGAAGACGTCGCCCTCGTCGCCGACGTCGACTCCATGGGCGACGAAGCCCCCCAGGCCGTCACCCTCATCACCCTCCACGCCGCCAAAGGGCTGGAGTTCCCCGTCGTCTTCCTCGTGGGCATGGAGGAAGGCGTCCTGCCTCACCAGCGCTCCTTCGATGACCCCTCATCCATAGAAGAGGAACGACGCCTCTGCTACGTCGGCTGCACCCGCGCTGAAAAGCAGCTCTATCTCGTCCACGCCTTTCGCCGTGCCCTCGCGGGCAGCGCGGGCCACAACCCCCGCTCCCGCTTCATCGACGACCTGGACGAAGACCTCATCGACCTCCGGGGCCGCCACATCAAGACCGGCGGCGAAGATGTCCGCCCCGCCCGCAACCGCTGGCTTACCTGGGACGAAATGGACAGCGACAAGAATTCTGGTGGACGCGACGGTGCGCATGCCCCCACTACGACTCGGGCCCGCAACCGTTCTGGAGACGGCAGGCACGACGGTGTCGACACGGACTGGGACAGCGAGCCCGTCGTCCGTGTCCCCCTCAACCCCGGCGACCGCGTCCGCCACGAAGCCTTCGGCCTCGGCGCTGTCGTCGCCACCAAGGATCGCGGCGCCGACTCCGAAGTCACCGTCGACTTCGAAGACGCCGGCATCAAGAAGCTCCTCTTGTCGCTGGCCCCCCTCGAGAAAGTTTAGTCGGGCGGCTCCCCCAGCCGCTTCATGAAGAACACGCGCTGAAACCCATCCTCATTGTGTCGGCCGACCTCCTCGTATCCCAGTCGCGGGTAGTACGTGATGTTCTCGTGCATCGCCGCGTTGGTGTACAGCCGTATCTCATCCAACCCCAGCGCCCGCACCTTCTCCTCCGCGAAGTCCAGCAGCGCCCGACCTTGCCCCTTCCCCTGCAACGAGGGCGACACTGCCACGTTCTCCACGAAGTAGTGATCCTCCTTCGGGAAGCTCACCAGCACGCCCAGGATCGCGTTCTCCAACTCCAGGACATCCACCTGCCCCGCCTCCACCAGTGACACATAGTCCGCCGTCATCGGCGTCGGCTCTGTGTCCATCCGCTCCACGTAGAGGTCGTACGCCTCACGCACGCAGGCCCGGATCGACTCCACATCCGCCGCCACTCCGGCCCGAATCACGACTCATCCTTACGCGGGATCGGCTCGAAGTCCCACCAATCGAACTCCCCGGGCGAGTGCCCGTACTGCGACACCAACGCCGCCAGCTCGCTGCGGTGCTGCCCCTGATGCTGCACAAACTGCGACAGCGCCCGCCGGGCTCGAGGTTGGTACTCGTTCTCGTCCGGCCCCTTCACCTCCAGTTGCGCGTTCAGTTGCTCCGGCGTCGCCGTCGCAATGAACCCCAACCACTTCTCCCGCACCGGCATCCAGGCTTCCCGCAGTGCCGCCAGATCGGGATCACGCGAGGGGTCGCGCCGCTCCTGCATCTCCTCCCCCTGCAGGATCGCGCCCCAAAAGATCTCGAACCCCAACATGTGTATTAGCGTTTCCTGGACCGATTGCACCCCAGTCAACGGCCGTGCCCGGAACTCCGCCTCGGAAAGCTCCTCCGCCGCGTCCAGGATCATGTCCAGTCCCCAATACGCGTGCTTGATGAACGCCTCAAACTGTTCGGCCGTCATTGCTGCCTCCCCAACGTTTTCGCTTGTACGCCCGGAGTCTAGATGTCGCTCACCAACCACGAAACGACAGAAGGCCGTTTCCTCCGCGTCCAGCCAAGTCGAGCCCTCCCCGCTTGTCTTAAGTCCGAGACGGGCGCGCCCGTCGACGAACTGGACCGCTCATGCCCCGTCTCAGCTTCTTGGCGGCCTGCCAAGAAGCACCAATGATCCGCCCCGAGCGTCGGCAGCTCATCGCTCGCCCAAAGGAAACCCAGCTTAGCCGGCGGCGTAGACGTGGCATGTATTGGCCATGTGTAACCCACCGTCCTCCTCTGGCCCCTCCATCTCCCCCGATCGCTTCCGCACGCCCGATCGACCTTGCATCGCGACCGGCGCCATCGCCGTTACGAGACTCGTGAAGTGAGCGCACCCAGACCCCCCCGCGATCGACCCACGCATCTTGCGGTTGAAGCCCGCCTCAATCCGCAGCCCCACGAGTTGTTGGAGCGCGTCCAGCCAACCAGGGCAGGTTGGATGGGGCGTGTGCGGCATCGCCCCCTGCGCGGCGACAATCTCCATCCCGTCCATATCGATCTCAAACTCGCAGACCATCCCGTGTAGCGGCTCTCCCGCCTCCACACTGCGGCTCCCCGAAGTCTCGAATCGCTCTCCGCGACGGTCCCGCAGCTCCCCCCGCAGCAGCATGCGCCCGTTCCCAACGTCGAACGCCTCAATCACTGTGTCGCGGGTGTACACGGGCTTCGCGTCCGCCGGCAGCTCCCGCGACAGCAAGTGCTCGCCGTCCCAATCCTTCGAACTCAATATCGACATCGAATCCCCCGTCGCTCTTCGTACGAATGCTGTTTCGGTTGGTCAATCGCGCTCGGCGAAGACCGTGCTTCAATCTTCAGTCAAACGCGACTCATTCGCCTCATTCGCCTTCATGGCGTTCCACAGCCGCAGCTGCTCGTCGCGATCGGCGTCCGTCATCTCACGACCCTCGACCCGCAACGCGGACTCGATCCCCCGGAAGCGTCGCTCGAACTTCTCCGCCGTCTCCCGCACCGCGTCTTCCAATTGCACATCATGCCGACGCGCGAAGTCGACCATCGCGAATAGCAAATCGCCGAACTCCTGTTGCCGTTCCCGTTCGGTCGCCGCTTCGGCGATCTCGCGCAACTCGTCGGTGATGTTGGCGAGGAGGTCCTCGTCGCTGCGCCAGAAGAACCCCTTACGAGAAGCTCGCCCGGTCAGACTCTGCGCCCGCTGCAGCGCGGGCAGCGCCGACGGCACGCCATCCAATGCTGACGCCTCCGACGACCGTTCATCGGCCTTGATCTTGTCCCAGTTTGCGGTGACTTGCTCTGGCGTCTCCGCTTCCACATCGGCGAAGACATGCGGATGGCGACGCACCAGCTTTGCTCGAATCCCTTCGCTCACATCGTCCAGATCGAAGTCGCCGTTCTGCTCCGCGATCTGCGCATGCAGCACGATCTGCATGAACAGGTCGCCCAACTCCTCCTGCAAAGCGACCGGATTGCCTGTGTCCAGCGCCGACAACACCTCGTACGTCTCCTCCAGCAGATGGGGGCGCAGCGACTCATGATCCTGTTCCAGATCCCAAGGACAGCCCCCATCCGGATCCCGCAGCCGTCGGATCACTCCCCTCAGCCCGTCCATATCCAACCGCATCTCGTCCGCAGGGACCGCCGCCAACAGCACCGCCACCAGCGCGCCGGTGCTTCCGTTCGCCTCGGCGTTCAGAGTGGAGACCGTGCCCACCTCGGCTCGAAAGCCGTCCGCTCGCTCACTGATCCGCACGACCTCCGTCGCCTCGGGATAGCGACGCAAGGCCTCAGCGGGCAGCCCCGCACCATCAAGCAAGACCAAGGTCGCCACGCTCGGATGCAGCGCTCGCAGTCCCGCGGGGCTCGTGATCTGGACGCCCGCCGCGGCGTCGATTTCGGCGATGTCCAGCAGCGCATCGATGGAGTAGGTGGCATCAGTCGGCATCAAATTCGCCCCTGGCGTCGGTCATACACGCATCCGTTGCGGCGTCCCAGACGAAACCTAGTCGGGTCCAGATGAGAACTCCGCCGATCCCGCGCTCGCCAGCCGGAGGCGCGATAAAGTGAACCAGTGGCCTTAGGCGACCTCGTACGTGGAGGTCCCAAGGGCATTGCTGAAGCTGATGCAGCCCCAGGCTGAACGGCCCCTGACCGGACGAAGGATATCGCACCGTATGGCCTCCAACCCAGCCCCGCATTTTATTCGGCCAGGCTGGGCGAGATCGGCACCTTCGCCGCGAGCTCAAGAGTGGATCTGGCGAATCGCGGTCCTCGCCTTCGCACTCGCCGTTCTCACGCTTCCCATTGCCTGGACGGTGCGATACACCGCCCAAACCGAGTCGTGGTGGGAGCGTGGTTTCGATCGTTTCAACGTCGAACGTCGTACAGGCCTCGACCGCGTCGAACTGGACCGCGCCGGGGCGGACCTTCGTGCCTATTTTCTCAACGATATTCCCCGCGCCGACATCGTTGTCAGCAACGGCGCAGGCGAAGCGGAAGCCCTCTTCAGCGAGCGCGAGGTCGTCCACCTCATCGACGTCAAGCGCCTGCTGGCGCGGACCTACGACGCCGGTTGGGCCGCCATCGGGTTCATCATCGCCTTCGTGGTCGGGGTGATCCTTTGGCAACGTCGACGAGGCGCCGCCGCCGTCTTGGACAAGTTCGCGTCCGCGGGCTTCTACGCAGGAGTCGGTGTCACCGGGGGCATCGCCGCCCTCGGTGTCGTCGCCATCACCGGCTTCGACGGCGCCTTCCGCCAGTTCCACCTGCTCTTCTTCACCAACGACCTCTGGCAACTCAGCACTCGCGACCGGCTGATTCAGATGTTCCCCCAACGTTTCTTCTTCGAAACGACCATGCTGATCGCGGGCGTCACCATCGGCCTTGCCGTCGTCCTCGCCGCATCCGGCTATTGGTACCGCCGCCGCCACAACAGCTCAATCCCGCCACTCGCCACGGATGAGCTTGAGGAGCCTGCCACGATCGATCGAGAAGCTACACAGTCATCGCAAGAGTCTTAAGAGGACACCCGGCTTAGCCGGCCGGTTAGCCGGCGCAGGCGCAGGCGCCGCGACCACAGGGGCAGCCGCCGCCCGTTGGCGCCGCCATCTCACCACCGTCCGCGTCGGGACTGAATCCGCCCGCGAAGACCGTCGCCGTCGTCAACACCTTCATCGCCAGATGCCCCTGCGTGCACTCACTGTTCTCGCCGGCCACCGCGATCGGGCGCAACTGGGTGAACTTGTCGTTGCAGGTGCGGCAGTAGTACTCGTACATGGGCATCGGGCAACCTCAATCCACTTCCGAACGCGCAAGGCCATAGGGGCGAGAGCGGGTCCCCGTCAGGATATGCCCGCCGCCAGCTTCCGGACAATCCTCGCGGCTTCGGCACGCTTAAGTCGGACGCCAGACCTCCCGGTCGGCCGGGGTCGGCGACCACGAGGTAATCATCGTCGGGGTCACATCCAAGACCACCCGAGGCTCGCTGTGCATCCGCTCCAGTGTCGCCTCCACCTGATCATTCGGCACGTACTTGCGGATGATCCGGTCCGTGTGGACCCAGTGTGCCTCCCCCTCCACGACGGTCACCTCCCCACGCACGATCACCGTGCGGACTGGACGGCCCGCATCATCCACGCAGAGAGAGACCTGCGGGTTGCTGCGCAGATTGGGGAAGAAGCCCCGCTGCGTCGTGACGGACACGTAGGCATGTCCATCGTGCCAATCGAAGAAGACCGGAACTTGAACCGGAGCACCAGTCTTGTTCACCGTCGCCAGCGTGGCATTGCGCCGCTCCGCCAGAAATTCATCGATCTGCGCCTGGTTCACAGCGGCTCTCCCTTGTCTTGCTCCCTCGAAATCGCTCCCGAGGCTATGGCACTCCGAGCTCCGCGACAAACTCCACCTCGCCGAGCGTGGTCCGTTGCCTGCCGCCGTGACCTCGGAAACGAGACACGTGGATAACTCTCCTTCGCTGCTTCCGATTGTTGGCTAGCCTGCGGGCACGGAGGTAACAGAGTGAGGCGCAGCCACGGTATCTGGGGACTCGCTCTGAGCGCGGCCTTGTTCGTTCTCTGGCGACGCTTCACTCCCAGCACGGCCCACCCTCCGCGCGCACGCGCAAAACAGCTGCCGAGCGTGGGCGGGCCGGGAGCCGAACTGTCCCGATCCCCGGCACTCGAAGACCGCCCCGGACTATCGACCGAGCAGAGCGGGCGGAAAGACCGAAGCTGGCCCAAACGGCTCGGAATCGCTGCGTCAATAGCCACCGGCGCGGGAGTGATCGCCGGTGCCGCGATCGTGCTCAGCTCGGGTTCCGGCGCGCCAGTCACACCCAGTGCGCTCCCTGCGATCGGGGCCTCTCCCTCGGTGCTGGACGCTGCCGCCAGTTCTGGCGACGAAGATGGCCTACCCGCCGGAGGGACGGAACGAAGCCGAGATGTCTCTGGGATGAGCGCCACCGCTGTCGCCACCAACGCAAGTGAAGCGACGCGCCCCGTGGATGCGGCTCGCGAGAGTCGCTCACCCAAGCCTGGCATCGCGACAGCGACGCCGCCTGACCTCGTCAGCGTCGTTCACGGGTGGCTCTACCGAAGCGGAGTCCCGCAGCCAGACCCTGTGCAGGCTTCGCCGCCTGGGCCCAACCCGCTGATTCCTCTCGCCGCTCGACTCTCCCCGCTCATCGAACGCTTCGACGCGGACGCGGGGGTGGCCGTCGTCGACCTGCAGACCGGCGACGTCATCGACGTCAACGGGCAACACCAGTTCCAAGCCGCGAGCACAATCAAGTTTTTCGCCACCCTCTCGGCTCTGCAGGACATCGAGAACGGCCTCTACACCTACGATGCCATCGCCGCGGATCTGTACGGCATCATGGTCCTGCAGAGCAATGAGCACGCGCGCAATCTCACGCTACGCACCGGCATTCCCACCATCAATCGGCGACTGGATGTCTGGGGACTCGAGGGGACGGTCATCGCCCATCCCTCCGGCTACAGCTGGGAGCAAGACCCCAGCCTCGCCGAGGACGACAACGACAATCTCACGACCCCCAGCGACGCCGCACGAGGTCTGGAACTCCTCTACACCGCCCAGATCGCGGAGCCAGACCTCAGCCGGACCCTTATCAATCGAATGACGCAAGGACCCCGATGGTTCGGCATTGAGGGTGCGGTCCCGGATGGCGAGGGGCACGTCTTCTACAAGGTCGGCTGGCTGCCGGCCTACGGGCTCTCGTCCGTCAACGACATCGGCATCGTGGAATTTCAGCGTGGCGGCCAGACGCTGTCCTACGCGATCGCCATCTACACGCAGGGGGCCGTGCCGCAGGCTCCGGCCTGGGTCCTCGTGCGAGATCTGGCCTTGGCGTCCTGGGACTTCTTCGCGTATGAGCGCTATGCGCCCGGCTCGGCTGCCATCCTTACCTCGATCGCCGGCGGCTGAACCTGTCTACTCCAGATAATCGCGAAGGCGCTTCGCGCGCGACGGATGACGCAGCTTGCGCAGCGCCTTTGCCTCGATTTGCCGGATCCGCTCACGCGTGACACCGAACTCGCGGCCCACTTCTTCCAAGGTGCGACTTCGCCCGTCCTCAAGCCCAAAGCGCAGTTGCAAGACGCGGCGCTCCCGCAGTGTGAGGGACGAGAGCACCTCTTCCACGGTCTCCTTCAGGAGGGCCTGCCCGGCGGCATCCGCGGGTGCCAGAGTCTCGTTGTCCGGGACAAAGTCGCCCAGATGCGAGTCTTCCTCTTCGCCGATCGGAGTCTCCAGCGAGACGGGCTCCTGGCTCACTTTGATGATTTCGCGTACGCGCTCGGCCGGCAGGTCCATCCCGGCGCCGATCTCTTCGGAGGTCGGCTCACGACCGTACTCCTGGACCAGGCGGCGGGAGACACGGACCAGCTTATTGATCGTCTCCACCATGTGGACGGGGATGCGGATGGTGCGGGCTTGATCGGCGATGGCTCGCGTGATCGCCTGCCGGATCCACCAAGTGGCGTAGGTGGAGAACTTGTAACCCTTACGGTAGTCGAACTTCTCAACGGCCCGAATCAGGCCGATGTTGCCTTCCTGGATCAGGTCCAGCAACGACATGCCGCGGCCGATGTACTTCTTGGCCACGGAGACGACCAGTCGGAGGTTGGCCTCCGTCAGCCGCTTCTCCGAGCGGTAGGCATCCTCCTTCAATCGGTGGAAATGCCGCTCATAGCGGGTCTCCAGCTTTTCAAGCTTCTTCGGGACGCCACGTGCCGTGGGGTAGAGCTTGTCCAGTCCTCCGGCGGCATCAGCGCTGCGGTTAATGATGTCGGCACTGAGGATATGAGTCACGACGGAGAGCTGTACCAACTGTTCTTCGGCTTCGCCTTCGTCGCAACGCAGCTTCTTGACGATCTTGCTGCGAAGCTCCTCATCCATCTCGCCATCAATCCGGGCGCGGAAAGTCTCGTCGTCGATCAGCTCCACCAAGGTCTGGTCGCCGATGCCGAGCGTCTTGGTCACAACCTCCGTGCTGGCGCGCAGGTCCTCGAGTTGATCCACGAGGATGAGAAAGATCTCGAGCGAGGACGGGTCCCGGCTATTGTCCTCGTGGAACTGCTCCTCGATGTCGTGGATCCAGTTCCCTTCCTCAATCTCCCGCGCCAAGAACTTCTCATCGGCGGCGGTCAGCAGGAAGACCCGTCCGATCTCGCGGAGATACATCCGCACCGGATCGTCGATGCCCTCGCCCTCTTCCGGCCCTACCTTGATCGCGCGCACGTGGCCAGCAACGGCCGATGCGGCGCCCTTGCCCCGGCCCTTGGCGCGGCCCTTGCCTTTCTTCTTCTTCTTCTCATCCTCGAAGAGCGCCTCGAAGTCGACCGTGGGCGTCTCCGTGAACTCGAACGAGGCGGTGTTGACGCGTTCCGCCTCGGTCGCTTCCTCCAGCCGCTTGGCCCGGGTACGGCGTGCCGCGGCGCGCTGCGGGCTGGGCGCGGCCTTGGTGGACTTCTTGGTGCTGGTCTTGGGGCGCTCGGCCAGATCGATTGAGCGCTTGCCCGCGGGCATGGAGAACTCATCGACGGGGGCTGTCAGGGCCCGGACACGACGGTCGCCGGCACTGCCGGGCGCGGACTTGGCCTTGCGCTGGGTGGGGGGCGCGGCGGTGGCACGCTGCTTCGTGCGCTTCACTGCGGGTGGGGAAGCCCCATTCCCAGCGTCGCTCTTGGCGGGCGACTTCGCCGTCTTGGTCTTGGCACTCGCCTTCGCCGGTGTGTCTTTGCTGTCCTTGGCCTCGCTGTCGCTGGGCTTCCTTGTCTTGGTGGCCATCTCAGGCTTCTTCCTCTGTTGCGGGCCCGGTGGCCGCTCGCTGTTCGACTGCTTTAACTTGATGCCGCCCGTGGAGCGCTCTGCTCTTGGCGCGATTCTCGAGCAGCCGGTAGGCGGCCGCTCGGAGCTCGTCGTCGATCGATGCGTTGTCGATCTCTGTACTTGACGGATCGCCATCGATCGCCGCGGCGGCCAGGGTCATGGCGTCGCCGGGGGTGTCCCGCTCTTCCTCCGCAATGCCCTGCGACATGGCACGCAGCTCGCCGCGCAACATCCGCTCTCGGAGCCGTGCCACGGTCTGCGCCGCGGCCGAATGGGCTTCCTCCTCTGAGTAGGGCGGCAGATTCGCGGTCTCTTGCTCCAGCGTGCTGAGGTAGGTCTGGAGCGATTCATCCAGCCTGGTCCGCCACGTGGTCTCCGTCGCTTCCGCTGCGACACAGGCGGTCAGGACCTCGTGCAAGGCAGCGTCTTCTGTGTAGGTGGGAACGTCCAGAGGCAGGTCCGCTCTCACCTCAGGCCGAATCAGCACCAGCTTGAGGAGGAACTCGCCCTGTTTGTCGCGTCGTTCGCGGGCGGCGAGGACTTGCTTCGTGCCGGTCCGGATCCGGATTCCCTCCACCGGCATCGGGAAGCCTCCGTCTGAATCCCGGCTCCGACGCTGCAACATTGCTTCCAGCGCGTTGGTCTCAACACGAGCGATCGCAGCGAGGCGCGCAACATACTCAGAACGCACGACTGGCTCCACCACGGCGCCCACGATCGGCAAGAGCGTCTGGACGGCGGCGGCCCGGTCACGTGCGTCATTGAGATTATGTGTCGTCTTGATTTGGGCGAAACGGTAGTCGAGATAGCCAACGGCCTCTTGCACCAGGGCGGTCCAGCGATCCGGATCTTTGCGGATTAGATCATCAGGGTCCAAACCGACGGGCAGTTCAAGAACTCGGATATCCGCGGCGAGATTGTCTTGCATACGCAAAATGCCGCGTGGATCCAGCACGGGAATCGCCTCTGTACCGACGGCTTGCCGCGTCGTGTCGATGCCGCGCAGGGTCGCCGCCGCACCCGCGACATCGGCGTCGAGTGCCAAGACGATATTCCGGGTGACTGCTTGATCAGCGCGACCTGTTTCTCCGTCAGTGAGGTGCCCATCGCCGCCACCACGTTGCGTTGATCGAATTGGTGCGCGGCGATCACGTCCATATAGCCCTCAACGATGATGACCTGGTCCTCTGTGCGCATCGCCTCCCGCGCGAGTTCGAAGGCATAGAGAGTTCCACTCTTGTCGAAGAGTGGGGTCTGAGAGGTATTGAGGTACTTGGGCCCTGCATCGTCGCCCAGCGCCCGACCACCGAAGCCAATGCAGCGCGCGCGCCGGTCGCGGATCGGGAAGATGAGCCGATCACGAAAGCGGTCCATGGTGTCGCGGTCCCCTGTGACGGCGAGGCCCGCCTCAACGATCTCCTCGCGGCTGAAGCCGCGGGCGCTGAGGTAGCTCTGCAGCGCATCCCGTTCCGGCGGAGCGTAGCCGAGGCCGAACGCTTCGCTGACTTCCTCACTCAAGCCGCGACGATCCACATAGGCTCGGGCGTCTTCTGCTCCCGGCGTTTCCAGCAACTGGTTGCGGAAGAACGTCACCGCGGCTTCGTTGGCGCTGCGCAGCCGATCGAGCTCCCGCTCGCGCTCCTCCGCGTGCTTGTCCAGTGGGGCGAGGGGAACGTTGGCACGCTCCGCGAGCTGCGTCAGAGCATCGCGAAATCCCAGGTTCTGTTGCTTCATGACAAAGCTGAAGATGTCGCCACCCTCACCACAGGCGCCGTAGCAGCGCCACGACTGCCGCTCCGGATCGACAACGAATGAGGGGGTGCGTTCGGTGTGGAAGGGGCAGGGGGCCTTAAACGTGCGGCCGGCTTTGCGCAGCGAAACTGTATCGCCGATCAGATCGACGATATCGATGCGACTCTTGATCTCTTCGGTCTGGCTCAAGTCGGTCTACCCACTATGCCAAGAGTCTATCACGACCGCGTAGGGCGATTTGACACGATCTGTGCAGAGTTATTGTAGGACGGGATACCGATTTGACAACGTGTCTCATTCGGGAGGTGGCTGAGACTCGATCGTGATGGTGACGCTGTTGTTGGATTCGTCGGCTTCGGCGATCGTGTTGTCTGGATCGATAATCGCGGAGAGTTGCCCGTCCCCTTCGATTGGGATCGATCCGGCCAGGGTCAACGATCCTTGCACGCTCAAGTCCTGCCCCACCGTGAGGCGTTCCGTCGCAACGCCATTGAAGAGGATGAGTACGGAGATGGGGCCCGCCGCGACCTCCTCGCCCGCGTTGAGCAGCGAAACGATCGGGAACAGGTCAGAACTGATCTGGAGATTGGTGGGGGCGAGATCCGGCCGCGACAGCGGCTCGAAGACCGTGGCGATCGTGTTGTTGTCCTCATTGGATTCGTCGACGGCGTTCGCCGTGTCCACGACCACCGTGATGTCGATGGTCTCGGTGAGACCGATGGCAAGAGGCAGCAAGCGCGTCTCACCGGCAGCAAGCGCTAGCACAACTAACTCCTCACCGATGAGGAGGCCGTCCGCGGTCCGAATAACACTAAACAGGACAGGGGCGGGCCCCATGGGTTCGCTGCCTTGGTTTTGGACCGTAAGCAGAATGGCGTTTCCCTCACCCACGGCGATCGCGACGGGCGCCAGATCGGCCTGGGGCATGATCTCATCCGGAGGCGTCTCATCGTCAGGGGGCGCCGTGTCATCCGGCGGCGTCTCCTCGTCCACCGGTGTCTCGTCATCGGACGTGAGGGTCACGTCGATGCGGAAGTCAAAGCGACGGCTGCTCTCCGACGTGGCAACGACTTCAAGGGTGTAGATCCCCGGCGTCCCCGGCGCAAACGGCAGGGTGAAGCTGTAGGAGCCGTCCGCGCGCCGGTCCGGTCGCACGCTCTGCGTGAGCAGGGTGTTGACGAACAGATCCACGCTCTGCAGCGCTCCCGTCTCAAAGGCATCGATTTGGACTTCGATCGAGATATCGGGCTGGAACGGAATCTCCGCATCGGCGTTGGGCGTGACAATGCGGATGAACCCGTCGGCACCGTCCGTCTCATCAGTGGTGGGATCGGGCTCGTCGATGACAGCATCAGCGGCCACCACCTCGACCGTGAGTTCGGCGATGCCCTCCATCCCGGAGGTCGTCACCGCCAGGACGCGGAGCACCGTGATCCCTTCCTCCGTGGCGTTGTAAGTCAACGGAAGAATGTCGCCGCTGCTGTGCCCCAGCTCCGCGTCGACAGATTGAATGAGTACGCCATCCACTTCCAGATCGAAGCGGATGATCGGGTCAGCGGATTGGGCGCGAATCAAGAGGTTGATCGGGTTGCCCAGCGCGATCTGCTGCAGCGGCGCGGGGCTGACAATATCGAGTTGCACGGCCCCACGCACCCGCTCGGCGCTGTCGGTGACCTCAACGCGGAACTCGCGCTCTGTCTCAGATCCGCTCAAGCTCAGCGCTTGAATCGTCAGCGTCACACTGCCGAGCCGGTTCGGGACCCAACTCAAGATCGCGGAGAAGGTCCCGCCGGTCTGATCGGCAAAGGGGTTGGCGCGAGTAACAAGGGCGCCATCCACGATCAGGGAAATGCCGGTGATGGGCTCGTCGTCGCGGGCGGTGATGCGTAGCTCGAGCGGCTCCCCCAAGAGGACGAGCGCTCCCTCTGGGATCGAAACCTGGAGGTTGGCGGAACCGCCGTCGTCTCCGTCGCCGCCGGTGAGGATGATGATCAGGATCACCGCGACCAGGGCGAGGCCGCCGAGGAAGACTGCCACGATGAGGGAGCCAGCTCGACTGGTCATGGACTGAACACGCTGTCTCGGTCCTCACTTGCCCCCTGGGATCCCAAGAGCTGACGGGTGATTGGACTGATCAGGAGTGGCCACCCGCCCCCGTCACCGGCCGCGTCTGTAAGAGGTGGAAGCGCCCGTCCGCCCAGGCCCACTCAATGTCTTGGGGGACCCCATAATGGTCGGCGAGGCGCGAGCCGATCGCAGTGAGCTCCAAGACCTGCTCATCGCTCAGCTTGCGCTGGTCGCGGAGCGCGGCATCCACCGGCTGCCAGGTGTTGTGCTCCCCCGCGTCATCCATTTCATCGGGGGTATAGACCAGTTGTTCAGACTGCGAGGTGACCGCCGCCTCCTGCACGACGAGCGGGTCCTTGCTGGCGATGTAGGAGTCGGGAGTCACCATGCCGGAGACCGCCGCCTCGCCCAGTCCGTGGACGGCCTCGATCATCACACTGGAGTTGTCGCCGGTGATCGGGTTGATAGTAAACATAATCCCAGAGACCTCGGACTGAACCATTTGCTGGACGGGAACCGCCAGATCAACGCTGACGTGGTCGAAGCCGGTCTGTGTCCGATAGAAGACCGCGCGCCCTTCAAACAGGGAGGCCCAGCATCGCTGCACCGCGTTGACGACATCCTCCGCGCCCCGGATGTTGAGATAAGTCGCTTGCTGGCCTGCGAACGAGGCCTCCGCCAGGTCCTCGGCGGTGGCTGAAGAGCGAACCGCCACGAGCTCGGCGGCGAGGGCGTCGTAGGCGTCGGTGATCTGCGAAGCGATGCCTTCCGGCATGTCGGCGGTGAGAAAGGCCCGACGTACGTTCGCGGAAACGACGTTGAGCTTGGCGGTATCGCTGGGATCGAGATCATCGAGTTCGGCGTGGATCGTCGCCTCAAGGCTCGCCGTCTGCACAAACTGCCGGTAGGCATGGGTGGAAACGACGAACCCCGGCGGCACCGGGATCTGGTGCCGGGTCATTTCACCCAGGTTGGCACCTTTGCCCCCCACGAGGGCTACATCGTCCTTGCCGATCTGGTCGAACCAGACAATGACGTCAGCAATATCGGTCATGAAACAGTTTCCGCACCCCGACTTAGCAGGAAGTATAGGTCACTCGACGGTGACGGTCTTGGCCAAGTTGCGCGGCTGGTCCACGTCCGCTCCACGCAGGGTCGCCAGGTAGTACGCGATAAGCTGAGCGGGGATCGCGGTCGCGAACGGCGTGATCAACTCGTCGACAGCGGGGACAGCGATGAAATAGTCAGCCTGGGCGGCGAGTTGATCGTCGCCCTCCGTGCCAATCGCCACGACGATGCCATTGCGGGCCTGGACCTGTTGGATATTGCTCCACATCTTGTCGTAGAGCGGATCCTGGAGCGCGAAGGCGACCGTCGGCGTGTGGCGGTCGATCAGGGCAATGGGGCCGTGTTTCATCTCGGCCGCGGGGTAGCCCTCCGCGTGGACGTATGAGATCTCCTTGCACTTCAGCGCCCCCTCCATGGCGATGGGATACTGCAGCCCGCGCCCCAGGTAGAGCAGATTCCGCACGTCGCGGAACTCCTGGGCAATCGCCTCGTAGCGATCGGATTGCTGCAGCATTTGGTCGACGAGGGTCGGCGTGGAGAGCAAGCCCTCCAGCGCCTGCTCAAGAGCCTCCTCATTGAGGTACCCGCGGGCGATCCCGATCCGACAGCCCAACAGATACAGCGCCGCGATCGATCCCGTGAACGTCTTCGTGGACGCGACCCCGATTTCCGGTCCGCAGCGCAGGTAAATCGCGGAGCCGTCCGTGACGCGCGTCGACTCCGCGCCGACGACGTTGCAGACCGTAATCTGCGGAGCGCCCCAGACCTCTTTGACATGGTGCATCGCGCCCAGGGTGTCGATCGTCTCGCCCGACTGACTGATCGACACCACCAATGTCTCAGGACCCAACAGTGGCTCGCGATAGCGAAACTCAGAGGAGTTGTCGAAGTCAGCGGGGAGACCACCCAGCCGCTCGATGAAGGCGCGGCCGATCATCCCGGCGTTCATGGACGTGCCCATGCCGATAATCAGCACGCGGCGCAGCTTGCGGAGGTCGTCATCGCTGAGAGGGACGTCCTCCAGGCTAACGCCGTTGGGATTGAGGTGTGCACGACCCCGAATGGTGTCGGAGAGAGCGCGCGGCTGTTCCCAGATCTCCTTCTGCATGCAGCGCTTGTAGGGGCCGTCCGCCACGGCGACGGAATCGAGCGGCACCTCTTCCGGCTCTACGGGGAGGGATTGGCCGTCAGCGCCCCAGATGCGCACCCCGTCGACGCCGATCTCGGCGGTCTCGCCGTTCTCGATGTAGCGGACGCGATTGGTATGTGGGATCAGCGCCGGCATGTCGCTGGCGACGAACATCTCCCCTTCGCCGAAACCCACGACGAGGCCGCCGGCATTGCCCTTGCGCGCGACGTAGATCTTGTCGGGCGCTCGGGTGTGCAGCGCGACCACGGAGTTGCCTCCACTGACCTCATCCATCGCCGCTCGCAGCGCGTCCGGGAAGTCCAGGCCAGTCCGCAGGTGCAGGCTAATCAGCTGAGGGATCACTTCGGTGTCGGTCTCGGAGACGAACTCGACGCCCTTGTCGACCAAGCGTTGGCGCAGCGCGCGGTAGTTCTCCACAATCCCGTTCTGCACGACGATCACATCGCCGGCGCTGGAGGTGTGAGGATGAGCGTTCTGATCCGTGACGCCGCCGTGGGTTGCCCAGCGCGTGTGGCCAATCCCAATGCCGCCTTCGCCAACGCCCGCCGCTCCCAAGGATGCGAGTTGGCCCTGTCCGGCTCGCTTCAGGATCGCCAAGGCCCCGTCGTGGTCGATGACGGCGATACCGCTGCTGTCGTAGCCGCGATATTCGAGCCGTTGTAAGCCCTCAAGCAGGATGGGGCCCGCGGCTTGATCTCCCACGTAGCCAATGATACCGCACATGTGCGCTCACCTCTCCAGCCCCGCCAACGAGAATCGCTGCCCGCCGCCTATTCGGTCAGGACGGACCAGGTCCGGCCATTCGACCGGCCAGTCGCCCGATCCCCACGACCCGGCGGCGCGAGCTCCACCCCAGACATCCACTCTATGACCTCGCTGAGGTTGGAGGCAAAAGCGATGGGTCGTTTGATCGCTGCGCAGACTTGGTCGGGGGTGACATCGTCGAGGAAATGCTTGCCGAAATAGTCGAGGCTCGCGCGGGGCAAGAACACCGTGTCGCCCAGCGCCGACTCCGGAAGATTGCCCAACTGCTCGATGAAAGCTCGCCCCGGCAGCAGCCCCGACACGTTGACTCGGCTCCCGAACAGCGTGTTGTCAACGGGCACGACGTTGATCCGCGTCCCCGTCCGTTCCTCCACCTCCTCCGCCAGCCGCGCCAGCGTGGGACCGATCAGCGTTCCGCAGGCGATGGTCACACGAGTGCCGGGGGACGGCGCTAGCGTGCCCCGGTGCAACCGGCGCTTGGTTGCGCGCCAATCGTCGATCAGGGTGCGCACCATGCCCACGCCATTCTCCCATTGCGGGAAGCCCGCGTAGGTCTTGGCGGCGGGGATGCGCGCCTTAGCGCGCAGGTAGAACTCGTCCGACGCGAAGACGCTTGCGATCCCCGGCGCGTCCGTCGCACGTCGCTGCCAGCGTCTGACCTGGCGCAACACGGCGCGAGCCTCCATTGCCTCGAAGCCGCGCATGAACGCCGCATCCTGGTCCTCTGCATCGCTCGCTGCAGGCGACGACCGACTACCAAGACGAGCTTCGGCGTCCAGACTGGCTCCCACCGGAACCACGCCAACGCTGATCACGTTGGCGTGAGTGAGCAACTCACCGATCGTCTCGTCCAGTGCGGCGCCATCGTTCATCCCCGGGCAGAGGACGACCTGCGTATTGGCTTCAATCCCGATCTCGGCCAGCCGCCTGAGTTGACTCTGCACATCGGGCGCCGTTGCGTTCCCCAACATCCGTCGACGCAGCTCCGGATCCGTGGCGTGGACGGAGATGTTGAGCGGGCTCAGTCGTTGCGACTCTAGGCGAATCCAATCGTCGTCATTGAGATTCGTCAGCGTGACAAAGTTGCCGTGTTCGAAGGAGAGCCGGTAATCGTCATCCTTGACGTAGAGGGTCTTACGCAGCCCCTTGGGTAACCCCTTGAGGAAACAGAAGAAGCACTTGTTATTGCAGAGCGTGGTGCCATCGAACGCGTCGTCAGAAAACTCGATCCCGAGGCTTTCGTCCGGGTGCTTCTCAAATTCCACCACTCCTTCGTCGCCGTCGTGGACGACGGTGAGCTCCACTAGATCTTCGGTGGCTTGGAAGCGGTAATCGAGTTGGTCGCGAATCGATTGCCCGTTGACCGCGAGCACGCGATCACCCGGATGCAGCCCCGCCTCCTCCGCCAGGCTGCCCAATTCCACGGCGGCGATCTCACCAGTGCCTCGAGGCTTTCGCATGATCTCTCTCAAGCCGGCGTCGCGGTAGGAGGGGCCGGCTGAAGGGGCCCTGCCCGGAGCCTTCGTCGATCGACGGCGGTCTGATTTGTTAGACGCCAGCCGTCGCGCGGTCGATCTCTTCGATGCGCGCCACCACCGCGTCGATCGACGAATCCGGAGTGGAGGCCCCCGCCGTCACTCCGATGATGTCGTGTCCGTCGAACCAAGTCGGTTCAAGCTCGCTCGCCGTCTCCACGTGATGTGTCGCCACGCCGTTGACGGCCGCAAGTTCCGCTAGGTGGCAGGTGTTGGCGCTGTTGTAGCCGCCCACCACGATCATCAAATCCACCTCTTGCGCCAGCTCCCGCGTCGCCGCTTGCTGCGACGTAGTGGCATTGCAGAGGACGTTGACCACGCGGATCTCCGTGATTTGGTCGATGCGGGCCGTCATGAGATTCGAGACGAAGGCCGCGAACCGCTCCGGCGTGTGGGTGGTCTGCGAAATGACGCCAATCTTGCTCGGGAGATACTCGGGCAGATCGTCCAGCGACTCATCCTTGACAATGATGCCGCGCCCCTTACACCAGCCCAGCACGCCCTGGACCTCCGGGTGATCGGGGTCGCCAAAGAGGATGACCGCGAATCCTTTCGCGGCGAGATGCTTCGCCGCGCGTTGTGAACGGGAGACGAACTGGCAGGTGGTGTCGATGACGTCGAAGCCACGGGAACGGATTTCGCCGACGGTGTCCTCGCCCACTCCATGAGCCGTGATGGCGACGGTGGCCGCGGTGGCCCCAGTAGCGGAGCGGTCTTCCTTGACGCTGATCCCGATCCCCTCGAGCTCTTCGACGACCTGCGGGTTGTGCACGACCTGTCCCAAGGTCTGCACGGGGTGCCCCGAGTCCGCCGCGTCCTTCATCAGGTCGACGGCGCGGCGGACCCCAAAACAGAAGCCCATATCGCGGGATCGGCGGATTTCCATCACGAGTCTCCCTCGGGTCCCCCAACTCTCGAGCCATCAGCGTTTGGGAGCCGATTCAATTGACCACTGCTAGATCGCCTCTTTCAGATCGACCGCTGCCTCATCGGGCAAGTCGGGAAAGCGCTCCCGATAGACTCCACGATACCCGGCGGGGATCAGAGCAGCAATTTCGCGCATGATACGCAGCGATGCGTCTTCGACATCGCTGCGCCGTACGCGATTCCCCGCGGGTTCGAGCACGAAAGGCTCTCCGAACACCATCCGTACCCGAGGCCGCTGAACAAAGACACGCAGGCCGCGGCGAAACTGCTCGCTGCCGGTGATCCCTACCGGCACCACGGGCACCCCGCTTCGCAGCGCGATCAAGGCGGTGCCGGGGTGGGCCTCTATCAACGCCGCGCTGTCGGAGCGGTGCCCCTCCGGGAACATGCCCAGAATCTGTCCGTCGTCGAGTTGCGCTTGGGCCTCGCGCAGCGCAGCGAGGTCCGCGTCAAAACGCCGCACGGGAAAGGCGCCCGATAGCGCGAACAGAGAGCCGATCAGCGGCTGCTTTTGGAAGAGTTCCAGCTTGGCCATGAACTTCGGCCACTTCGGGTACATCGAAACCGCCAGCATCGGTGGATCGGCCGAAGCGACGTGGTTGGCGACCAAGATGTAGCCGCCCTCTCGTGGCAGGTTCTCCATCCCCAGACGTTGCCATCGCGCGAAGATGCGGAAGAAGAGCCAGACGCCCCCCCCGGAGAGCAAGTACCATGGATAGAATTTGCGCGGCTTTCCCCGCAGGCCGACACGCGCCAGTTGGGGCGATTCGCCAAACACGACGCGCGTGAAGGCTCGTGCCACCGCGGAATAGCCCAGCTTCAACCATCTCATGACAGCACACCGGGAACACGTTTCCGCACGAGGTCGACCACGGCCTGTACGACGGCATCACGGTCAAGGTCCGTCGTGTCGAGATTTATCGCCCCTTGGGCGGCCCGCAATGGTGATGCCTCGCGGTTGGCATCGCGGCCATCACGACGAATGATCTCGTCTTGGACCTCGTCGTCGGAAACCTTGCGTCCGGACATCCGCATCTCTGAGGCGCGTCGTTTGGCACGGGTCTCCGGCGAGGCCGTGAGATACACCTTGATCGCAGCATCCGGCACGACCACCGTGCCAATGTCGCGGCCCACCATGACCAGGCGCCCGCGTGTCGCCAGCCGGCGCTGTTCGGCCACCATGTGTTCGCGGACCCCAGGCACCGCCGCCACGATCGAAACGCTGGCCTCCACTTCCGGATCACGGAGATGGGCGGTGACGTCAACGCCATCGATGGAGATACTCGCCGTCTCGATGCTGCCGGGCGCGGGCTTGTCGACGTCGATCCGCACCCGGCCAGCCATCTCCGTTAACGCCACCTGATCGCTCAGGTCCGTGCGGGCCTGGAGCGCCTGCCAAGTCAGCGCGCGATACATGATTCCTGTGTCCAGCATCTCCCAGCCCAGCCGCTTCGCCAGCTCGCGTCCGACCACGGTCTTGCCCGACGCGACGGGTCCATCAATGGCGATCACATCGCGGGTGTCCCCGGAATGATCATCTGGTGCGGCGGAATGAGTTTCGGTCATCGCCAGAATTATACAGAGCTGGAGCTTACGGACGCTGAATCCGCCTAATTCTCGTCTGAATCGGCGACGCCGGCCCGCTCTCGAAGCTGTCTGATCTCCTTGGGTGTGAGCTCTCGGATTCGCCCCGCGGGCAGCTCTCCCAGCAGAAGTGGGCCGAAACGGACGCGAATCAGGCGCCGGACGGGATGACCGATGGCGTCCCCGATGCGACGCACCTCGTGTTTCCGACCCTGCCGCAGCACGAGGCCCAACCAGGTTCGACCCGGCGTCGCCCTGCGATCCAGACGCTTTGCCTGCGCGGAGGCGGTGCTGCCGTCCTCCAGCCGCACGCCCTTCTCGATTCGTGCCAACTCCGCGTCGCTGACGTGTCCCTCCACCTCGGCGGCGTATTCGCGGGGGACTTCATAGCGTGGATGGAGGAGCCCTTGGATCAGCGGCCCGTCGTTGGTGAGTAGGAGGAGACCCTCGCTGGTGAAGTCCAGTCGACCGACCGGCACACAGCGTCCCGCATCATCCGGCAGGTACTCCGTCACGACGGGGCGGTCTCGGTCGTCCGAGACGCTGCTGAGAACGCCCCGCGGCTTGTGCAGGAGGTAGTAGCGCAGTGGCTCGACTCCCACTGGTTCACCATCGAAGCGGATCTCGTCGTTGCTGGGCCGGACCCGATGACCGGGCTCTCGGACCACGGTGCCGTTGACGGCCACGCGCCCCGCCTTGATCGCTTCCGCCGCGGCGCGCCGTGAGGCGACGCCCGCCCGCGCCAGCGCGACCTGTAGGCGCAGCGCATCGGTGCGATCGGGAGTGGGCTCCGGAGGCGGGTCTGTGCTGGTCATCAGTTGTCCCGAGTCATGGGCGATCGACGCCAGACTTCCCGCGCTCCGACCGCAAGCATCGGCACACCAAGCGCGATGGCGATGAGCGCCCAGGCGGGGAAGCCACCGTCGTCACCCTCTTGCCGCACGGCCACTGTGGGAGCAGAGCTGGAAGGGGCCGTCGCGAGCGCGTCCGTCGGTTCCGACAGCGCGGCGAGCAAGGGGTCGACCCCGGGCTCCCCCGGTGTCGGGGTGAGACTGAGGATCCAAGCGTCATCGACGCGGGCGATGGAGCGGCCTTCCTCCGGTCGCGGCACGGGCGGGCCGTCGAATTCGACTAGATCAACTTGCCGGCCCGCGGGATCGATCAGAGAGACGGCGTCACCCCCGTTGGCTAGACCGTTCCCGATCCGGCCGTCGTCGATCGTGATCACGTGGCGGACATCCACGCTGACGGCCTCAGCAGACCCAGCCACGACCACGCGCGCGCCGCTGAGGACAGTCCCGGCCAGAGGGTCGGAGCCAACCTTGTCGGCAATCCGCCACCCGGTGAGATCGATCGCGGTGTCGTTGGGGTTGAAGATCTCGACCCATTCAAACGCCGCATCGCGTTGGCCTTGCCAGCCGTTGGCGAACACCTCGACGATCAGGAGCACCTGCACTGGCCCAGACACGTCGATGCTGGGCGCCGCGACACCCGGTGTCGGCGCGCCCAGGCTGAATGTCAACGACGCCAGGTCTCGCGAGAGACTCTGCCCGGCTGGTGGCGAGGGGAGATCCACGACTGACTGATCGGACCCCCAGGGGACGGCATCGATCACCTCGCCGCTCGGCGCGCTCAGCGCGAGCCGGTCGCCGCTGTTGGCCAGGCCGTTGCCCAGCCGCCCGTCCGTGACGACCACGATCGTGATATCGCTTGATTCGAGCGTGGCAGCATCGGAGGCCGCCACGACAACGAATCCCCCGGGCGGCACGACCTGGGCTGGCAACACATCCATGTCGGTATTGTCCGCGATGGACCAACCCTCAAGCGAGAGTGGAACCGCGGTTGGGTTGTGAAGCTCAACCTACTCGAACGACGCATCGCGCGATCCTTCGCCGCTGTTGACCAGCACTTCGGAGATGATCAACGTCGGGCTTTGGGCGCTCGCGTCAGCAGCCACGAAGGCGATCACGAACAGCCCGAAGGTCAGAGCGAGACGGAGCACGATGAATCGGCGTTAAGAGCGATGGATGATGATGCGCTCGACGATCACCGTCTCCGAACGGCGCTGGCCCGGCCGCAGCGGCCGGGCCAGCGAACCGGGCTCCCGAGCGAGCAAGCTTGGCGCTCCGCTCCGCGCCAGCGAGATCCCGTGGCGGACCAAGCGCTGACTGCCTGTACGCACCGCCCAATCGGCCACCGCCGCCACAGCGACGACGGTCGCAGCGCGGCGCAGAGGAGGCATGAGCGGGGCCAGATCGGCGCGGAGCGCAGGTAGGAAGCGCGTGGCGTCCGACCCTCGGCTGGCCGCGCGCAGCGCCTTCGCTGGGCGCGACTCCACGATCGCGGCATTGAGGACCTTCAGCGGGGAGGAGTCCTCAGTGCGCCGCGCATCCGCGGGCTCGTCGTCGCTCAGTCTCGCTTCCGCAGCCCCAGCGGCTTCCCGCTCACCAGAGGGCTGCTCATCACTGAGCACCTCCTCAAGAGGCTCCTGGTCAACAGGCGGCTCATCCAGAGGCGAAGCGCCGCTCGACTCCGTGGCGTCCATAGGTTTCGCTTCCTTGCGGTCGTCGGCAGCAGTCACGGCGGCAGTATAGGTGGCTCTGCGACATCGATGATGTCCGGCTCGACGAAACGAAGACAGATCAGCGACTCGGGAACACCTCGATCACGATCTGGCCTTCCTCAATACGGATATCCTGCACGTTCTCGGGCAGCGCCTGCTCGAATTCGTCGGCCAGCGGTGTCGAGTCCAAGACCAGATCCGCCAGTTGGCGTGAGAACGGAATCGAGGGCAAGGCACCCAGCTTCACCCGATCGACCTTGATATCGATCCGGCGGTCGTCGTCGATGTCGAAGGCCAGGCGCACCTCGACCCCCACGGTGCGGCCGATCGCGTCGCCATTGATAAAGAAGGTGGCGTGGTCGGGGGTGAAGACCAGGATCAGGGAATCGATTGGGAAGCCGGGATCGTCGGTCTTCTCTTGCTCAAGCAGCAACAACAGCTTGGAGTTCACCTCGCGCTCATCGAGGATCGCTTGCACCAGAACATTGCCCGCGTCGGTCTCTGCCAGCCTGACCTTGATATCGAAGAGATCGGCCGCGTCCGTCGTGAGCATCAGGGTGCGCTCCACACCGTTCGAGCCTCTGACCGTGACCATGTCGTTCTCCAGCTTCGGGCCGGCCTGCTGCAAGCCGACGAGATAAAAGATGAGAAACAACAGGCCAAAGAACATGACGAACGACAGGATCGACGTAATCAAGCAGCCGAAGGGTGCGGCCACCATTCGCAGGGGAATCGTCGCGACTTGGAGAACGCTCCGCAGCAGCGCGATGAGCACGCCAATCAGCGCGATCATCGTGCCGTCTCTCGCGCCAGCGCCTGTTCGACGTCGGCGGTGAGATCGACGTTCGGCCCGGCCTCGCTGATCGAGGGGATGGGGACGCGGCCGTCGGCGACCGCCTGCAGCGAGGCAATGACAAAGTGCGGCTCCCGCTCCACGCCGCGAGCTCTGATCGCCTGGAAGAGCGGCGAATCCTCCGCCGCCGTCTGAGCAGTACCGGTCCAGAGACCGTCCAGATCCGGTCCTCGGAGGGTGTACCGACAAGAAGTCAAGACGGGGCCACGATCGAGCTCCCGGGTGCTGCGCTGCAGCATCATGCCACTCTCATCAGCCTCGCTCGCGATGAGTTCTCGGACCACCTCCTGCCAGGTTCCCACCGGGCCCCTGGGGAGGGCCGGGTGCAGGTTGAGCAGCGGCAGCCACTCACAGAGGTCCGGCGCGATCAGCATGAAGCCGGCCAGGACCCCCAGTTGCGGCCCGTACGGCTCCAGCCGCGCGCGCGCCGCAGCCTCGTAGTCGCCTCGCCAGGCCGCCAAGGGTTCACCCGGTTTCGACACGCTGCCTCCGACCCGCTTCCGCCACTCTCCTGACGAAAGCGTCACCAGCGGGGTTCCACGATCTTGCACCACATCGAGGAAGGCGTCCGTGTTCGGCGACTGTCCTCGGTCGCGATTGCAGAAGACGACGACGATTTCCGCATCCAACTCACCCGCGTCAATCGCATCACAGGCGCGCTGAAACAGCAGCTTGGAGCTGGTGCCCTTGGCCGTCGCGAACCAGGCCAGCCGTAGTGTCACGAGCCCGCGTCCTCGTCCTCTGGCCCTGGAGTCGTCGACGGCCGCCAGCCCAGCGACCACCGGAGCAATGCCGCAGCGCTCAGCAGCAGCCACCATGGCGCGCGAGGCGCTGGATGATAGTTCGCCTCGCGCAGGGCGGCGAGCAGCTCCTGCGGCCCCGAGAAGTCTGGCATCTCCGCCCAGGATCGACCGAGCTCCCCTCCCGAGTGGGCGTCGGATCCGAGGCTGACCGGCAGGCCTCGCTCCCGGGCATAGCGGCGGGCTCGGGCGTCGCGGCCGCGCAGAAGGGTACGACCGTTGTACCCCTCGATCGCATCAACGCTATCGCCCAGTTCCGCCAAGCCCGTTCGACCCAGGCTGGGGCGCAACGGATCGAAGGGGTGCGGAACGAAGACGAGGCCACCCTGGGAACGGATTCGCGCTGCCGCGAGCCCCGGCGAGAGCTTGGCGGGGATCGGCTCCTCGATGAACAACGCCAAGATCTCCCCCGCCGAGGTTCGGACCTCCTGTCCGATGATCACTTCCAATGAGGCCGCCTCGCGGACCGCGTAGGCGCCGTCCACCCCCTGGTGATCGGTCACCGCAAGGTGCGTCAATCCACTGATCTCGGCCCGCCGTGCAAAGTCTTCCGGGCTCATGACGCTGTCCCGGGAGAAGTAGGTATGGCCATGAAGGTCAGCGCGGGCCACGGGTCATACACCTCATGCCAGGCCCAACGGTTGCGGCGCCGCGGACGGTGAACCATGTCACTCCTCGTCCGCTTCGCGCAGCTCCCGGATTCGTTGTTCCGCCGCATCCAGCAGGCGCTGTGCTTGGGCCGAAAGCGCGATGCCCTGCTCGTAGGTCGCGATCGCCTCGTCCATCGACAGGCCGCCGCTCTCTAATTGGGTGACCGTCATTTCCAGCCGCTCGATGAGCTGCTCGTACGGAAGCTGTGCCAGATCACTTCCCGAGTCGACACTTGGGGGCGACATCTCAGCCTCTCTCATTCGGCTTGTCAACGGATTCGACGGCCCTGACGTCCGCGGCGACGCTGCCGTCATCGAACTGGATCTGGATCGAATCGCCCGGCCTGAGCCTCGCCGATTGGTCCACCACGCGTCCCTCCGCATCCTGCACGATCGCGTAGCCGCGCGAAAGCGTCGCACGTGGATCAAGGGCGGCAAGACGAGCGGTCGTCGCACGCAGAGTGGCCTGGTTCGCCTGTAAGAGTTGGCCCACCACTGCATCCGCGTCGCGGATCAACCCGTCGAGGCGCAACCGCTCGCGGTCCAAGTCCGGCGCTTGATGCTCGAGGCGATCGGTCAGGCCACGCAATCGAGTCTGGGCTGCCTCCGAGATGTCGGTGAGGGCTCGGCCGCAGGCAGCGCGGAACGCTCGGATTTGAGCGCGCTCCTCCAACTGATCCGGTGCCACCAGCTCGGCGGCGGCAGAGGGTGTGGGTGCACGGAGGTCCGCGACATAATCCGCGATCGTGTGGTCGGTCTCGTGTCCCACCGCGCTCACGATGGGGATCTCGCTGGAGTAGATCGCGCGGGCCACACGCTCATCGTTGAAGGCCCAGAGATCCTCGGCCGACCCTCCACCTCGGCCCACGATGATCACGTCGAGATCGATGTCATCGAACTCGGCCGCCACCCGGTTCAGATTCTCGATCGCGGCGACGATCCCCGGCGCGGCACGCTCGCCTTGAACCACCGTCGGCGAGAGCAAGAGTCCGGCCATCGGCCAGCGACGTTTCAGCACCGTCTGAATGTCGTGCCAGACGGCCCCGCTGCCGGAGGTGACGACGCCGACCGTGCGCGGATAGCGCGGCAGCGGCCGCTTGCGATTGGGATCGAAGAGTCCCTCCGCCTTGAGCCGCTCCATGAGTCGCTGGAACTCCGCCTCCAACACCCCCATGCCTTCCGGCTGCAGGGAATCGACGTAGAGCTGAAGCTCGCCACGTTCGCCGTAGATCGAGACGCGGCCATGGACGAGAACGGCGCCCCCCTGCTCCACGGACACCCCCAGGTTGTGCTGGCGAAAGAACACGCAGCGCAGTGCCCCTTCGGCATCGCTGAGCGTGAAGTAGACGTGCCCCGCCTGCGAACGCGAGTAGTTCGTGATCTCGCCCGACAACCAGACATCGCTGAGGAAGGGATCAGTCTCCAGCAACTCGCGGATGTACCCAGACACCTGCCCAACGCTGTAGGCCGCGGGCCCAGAGTCGCTGTCCCCAACGCGATCCGCCCCCGAGTGGGATGTTGCAGCGTCGCTATGTCCTCGTGCGTTCTCCTGCTGGCGCGGTGGATTGGATCCCCGGGCTGCGGAGTCGCCGGCCCGAGCGTCAATCCGGCGGGACGCATCCGCGGCGTTCGCCCCGAAACCGGGCGCTTCCTTGGGCAGCGTCGGCTGCGGTAAGAACAGCTCGGAATCGGACTCATCGCCGAACAGCGGCCCGGCGAACGAGCCATCTTTGCCGAGCAGCTCGTCAGCCTCGCGATGGTGGCCCGTCTGATCCTCACCCGTACCCATGTTGTCTCCGGTCTCCCGCAGCGTATCGGACGGATCGGCGATGGAGCGGGCGCGATTGGCGGTCAGGTATCGTAACGCGCACCCCGCGAGAGGGGCGGCGTGACTACGAGGCGGCCTCCGCCCGTTCCAGATAGTCCCCCGTCCGTGTGTCGATCTTGAGCAGGTCGCCGATGCTAATGAAGAGCGGCACGTTGACGGTGTGCCCGGTCTCCAGTGTCGCTGGCTTCGTGGCACCGGTGGCCGTGTCCCCCTTGATGCCGGGGTCGCTGTCGGTGACGCGGAGAGTCACGGCGGCTCCCAGGTCGATGCCGATCGCCTCGTCACCCACGAACAGCACCTCGACCTCGGCATTCTCCACCAAGAACGGCAGCGCATCCTCAACGATGCCTTTGTCCAACGGGGTTTGGTCGAACGTCTCCACATCCATGAAGTAGTAGAGCTCTCCCTCGGGGTAGAGATACTGCATCTTCTTCTGGTCGGTTCGGACCCGCTGAAACTTCGATCCTGCCTGGAAAGTCTGCTCCGTCACGTGGCCAAGGCGCAGATCCCGGAACTTGAGGCGCACTTGCGCCGAACCCCGCCCGACTTTGATGTGGTCCCAATCGACGATCTGGAGGAGGTGGCCATCCATCTCCACGACGATTCCCCGTTTGAGGTCTCCGGTTGAAATCATGGCGGTCTCTCTCCACTGCCGGGCGAACCATTTTCGCCGTCTTCGTCGTCAGGTCGTGATTGGTCGGGTTGTGGCGATCTGGCTGTAGTCGAACAGGTCGCCCGTCGAGGAACAAGTCCGCCCTTCCCAGAGCAGATCGTATCAGTCGATCATCCGCAGCTTCGCGGCGGTCGTGAAGTTACGAAACTTGCCGTTTTCGATCACGCCCATGTCTTCGATACGGATCCCGCCCCAGCCGGGAAGGTAGATGCCGGGCTCCACCGTGATCACCATGCCTTCTTCCAGCGGTTCCTCCACCGTGCGCCCGAGGCGGGGCAGCTCATGAACCTCCAGCCCCACACCGTGCCCCAAACCATGTCCAAATTGATTGCCATAGCCAGCGCTGGCTATGACATCTTCGGCCAAGGCGTGCACCTCTCGGCCCAACATCCCGGCCTCCAGGGTCGCCTCCGCGGTCTCTTGGGCGGTCAGCACGATGTCGTAGATCTCTTGAAATTTGGCGTCGGGCTCGCCCAACACGATCGTCCGGGTCATGTCAGAGCAGTAGCCGTCGACGACCACGCCCATATCGATGACGATGGGCTGCCCCGCGGCGATCGGCTCCTGACGCGGGTAGGCGTGGGGCATGGCGCCCCACGGACCGCCGCCCACAATCGTCGCGAACGACATCGCCGAGGCGCCGTGCTCGCGCGCGTAGCGCTCGATCTCCCAGGCGACCTGGGTCTCACTCCAGCCCGGCTCGATGCGCTCGGCGACCGCCGCGAACGCGGCGTCGCCCAGCCGCACAGCGCACTCGATGGTCTTGAGCTCTTCCTCGTCCTTGATCACGCGCAGCTGCTCGACGACCGCTTCACTTTGCACGAGCGCGGGCCGCTCCGGCGCCGCCATGCCGGACACAATGTCACGCATCTGTTTGTGCAGAGACACCGTCAGATGCTCCGCTTCAAACCCCACCTTGCGTCCCGCCAGCGGCGTCAGCAGGCCGGGGAGCCAGTCCGACACCCCCCCTTCCTGTCGGTGCAGCTGAAAGTCGGGACACTGAGTCTCCGCTTGTTCCCAGTAGCGGGAGTCGGTGGAGAGCCAGGTGCCATCAGCGCTGACGAGCACGAAAGCATGCGTCCCCGTGAACCCGGAGAGGTATCGACGATTGGCGGGGTGTGCGACCAAGAGTGCGTCGAGGTTGGACTCAGCCAGCACGCTCCGCAGGCGGGTGACCCGGTCGGAGAGAGCGCTCATTGGAGGGCGGTCCGTCGGCTGCTCAAGCTAGGCTTTGGCGCCTTCGTGGAGCATCCCGATCAAGGCATCGAGGGCCGCCAGATACCCGCGCCAGCCCAACCCTGATACCAAGCCCGATGCCACCGGCGCCGTCACAGAGGTATGACGGAACTCTTCGCGTTGGAAGATATTCGAGAGATGGACCTCAACGACCAAGCCCGGGAAGTCTTCGATCGCGTCGCGCAGCGCCAGCCCATAGTGCGTGAGAGCGCCGGCGTTGATGATCATCCCCTCAGCGGTCGATTCCTGCTGAATGAAATCGATGATCGCGCCCTCATGGTTGGACTGATAGGGCCGAATCTCGGCCTGCCATTCCTCCGCACGCTTTTGCACAAGCCCTTCGATCTCTGGCAGCGTTTGGGTTCCGTACTGCTCGGGATCGCGCTTGCCGAGGTTGTTGAGATTCGGTCCTGAGATGAGCAAAATCCGCATGGTGAGGGTCTCCGATCCGCCGTCGCCGACGCATCGGCGCTAATCCCCGTTTACTCGATGTCCTTCGCGCCTGGCGGCGAACCGCTCGCGCAGTTGCTCGCTGATCCCCTGCATCGCGGTATCGACCGCTTTGCGCTTCGAACGCTCAGTCACATGAGTGTAGATCTGCGTTGTCGCGACGCTGGCATGTCCGAGTAGTTCCTGTACCACGCGAACGTCAGCGCCTCCTTCGAGCATATGAGTGGCAAAAGAGTGCCGCAATACGTGTGGGTGGACATCCCGCGATAAACCCGCCGCGAGCGCGTAGCGCCGGACCGCCAGTTGCACAGCCCGCGCCGAAAGCTGCCCGCCGAAGCGGTTGAGCCAGAGCGCTTGCCCGCTCTTCTCTGAAACGAGCTCCTTCCGCCCTCCTCGCAGATAGTCTTCGATGGCGTTCTGCGACGCTTGTCCCATCAGCGCGATGCGCTCCTTGTCCCCTTTGCCCCGAACACGGAGGACGCTGTTTTCAAAGTCGATCGAAAGAAGCGTCAGCGAGACCAATTCGCTCACGCGCAAGCCGGAGCCATAGAGGCACTCTAGGATGGCGCGGTCACGGAGTCCGGCTGGGGTATGTAGATCCGGCGCAGCGAGCAGCGCCTCTACCTGCTCCACGGTGAGGAACTCCGGCAGGCGCTGAGGTTGCTTCGGTGTCGATGCCAGTTTCAGAGGGTTGTCGACGATCTGGCCCTGCACATAGAGGTGCTTGAAGAACGCCTTGACGGTGCTGCCGCGGCGACGCAGCGACCCCGGCGCGATCTGCGCTTCTTGGAGGCAGCCCAGGTAATCCCGATACGTCGTGCGGTGAACATCCTCAATGCGTAGCGATCGGTCCCCCAGCCAGCCGATGAAATGCGAGAGGTCGGAACGATAGTTCCGCAGTGTGTAGGGGGACAGGTTGCGCTGGAAGCGCAGATATTCCAGGTACGTTTCCAGGCGTTCGCCACAGGAGGGAACGCGTCCTTGAACTCGGTCCGGGGTCTCCGTCGTCACGTGGGGTGCCAACCTCAAAACCCCGCCACCACGTGGACGCAGTCACTGTAGGTATCCCGGAATTCCGTGCATCGGCTAGACGTAAAGGGGAAGGGAGTTAACGAAGCCACGGGACGGGGCGGCGGGCCACCGGATTGGAGGACGGCTGAAAGAGGGCTAGTCGGCCTTCTTGGCAGCGCGTTTCTTGGCAGCCTTGCGCGTGCCCTTCTTGGCCGTGCGTTTGGTGGTCTTCTTGCTGGTGCGCTTCGCAGCGGTCTTGCGACCACGACCCCGCTTCGGTGCGGCAGCCCGCTCACCGATCAGGTTCAGCGCCGCTTCCAGGGTGACTTGCTCCGGGTCGGCCTCGCGGGGCAGGCTGGCGTTCGTCTCGCCGTCAGTGGCATAGGGACCGTAGCGACCGTCGAGAATGCGGACATTCTTGCCGTCCGGCGTCGTTCCCAGCTCCTTCAAGACCTTGCTCGCGGCGCGGCGACGGAAGCTCTTCGCCTTCGGCTCGGCAAGGAGCTGAAGCGCCCGGCCCAGTTCCACACTGTAGACATCGTCGGCGTCGGTCAGTGACCGCGTCTCCGTCCCGCATTTCACGTAGGGGCCGAAGCGCCCGTCGGCGGCCACCACGTCATCGCCCGACTCCGGATGCACGCCCAAGGTGCGTGGTAGCGACAGCCGGAGCAGCGCGTCCTCCAGAGTCACGTCTTCCATCGTCATCCCGCGGGCGATCGAGGCGCGCTTCGGCATGTCCGCCTTCTTCGTGCCCGTGGGCGGATTCGGTCCAAGTTGGACATAGGCCCCGAAGCGACCGCTCTGCACCAAGACCTCGACCCCGGACTCCGGATCGTGCCCCAACTCGCGCGGCCCTTCCTGCTTCGCGTCCAGGAACTCCACCGCGTTTTCCACCATCAGGTCGGCGGGCGCCTGGTCAGGCGGCAGGGAGGCGGTGTTCCCCGGTCCCCCTTCGCCCCGCTGCAGATAGGGCCCGTAGCGTCCAATCCGAACGATGACTGGGCGGCCTTCCGAGTCGTCGCCGACCGCGAGCATGGGAAAATCGATCTCCGGCGTCTGCGTCTCGATGCGCCTGGCGAGACCTGGGTCTTCGCCGGAACCGTTGTAGAACGCCGAGAGATGCTCCGTGGACTCCGTCTCTCCGCGCGAGATAGCGTCCAGTGTCTCCTCCATCTCAGCGGTAAAGTGTGGCTCCACCAAGTCCCCGAAATGCTTTTCCAGCAGATCGGTCACCGCGAAGCCCAGGAAGCTCGGCACCAGGGCGTTGCCCCGTTTGAAGACGTACTTTCGCTCCACGATCGTGCCCATGATCGAGGCGTAGGTGCTGGGTCGACCGAGGCCCTCTTCTTCCAGCTTGCGGACCAAGCTGGCTTCGGTGTAGTGGGCCGGGGGTTGCGTCTCGTGACGCTTGGGCTCGATCGCGGCGGGCGCGACGGCTTCGCCCACCTCCACCGTGGGGAGCAGCCGCTCGTCGCTGTCCGACTGCGCTTCGGGGTCGTCACTGCCCTCTTGGTAAGCGCGGAGATAACCGGCGAAGACCACGCGGGAGCCGCGCGCCTCGAAGATGGCGGGATGGTCGTCACCCTCAAGCGGAACTTCCACCTCCACCACGGTGCGTTCCATCTGCGCGTTCTTCATCTGGCTGGCGAGGGTGCGCTGCCAGATCAATTCGTAGAGGCGGTACTGATCGTTGTTGAGAGTGCGCCGCACACTCTCCGGGCGGCGGCTCAGGCTCGTGGGGCGAATCGCCTCATGCGCTTCCTGCGCGTTGCGGGTCTTGGTCTTATATCCGCGCGGGCCTTCCGTGAAGTCCGCCCCGTAGAGGTCCTTGATGACTGTTTGCGCTTCCGAGAGCGCCTGGTTGGAGAGCGTGACCGAATCGGTCCGCATGTACGTGATCAAGCCCTCGCGCTCGGACCCGATGTCGATCCCCTCGTAGAGGGACTGGGCGACCTGCATGGTGCGCCGCGAGCCGAACCCCAACTTGCGATTGGCCTCCTGCTGCAATGTCGATGTGATGAATGGCGGCGACGGTCGCTTCGTGGATGGAGAGGCCTCCACCTTGGTCACCGTCCAGGGAGAGACCGCTTTGACTCGATTGATGACGCTGGTGATCGCGTCTTCGTCGAGGAGGCGGACGCCCTGCGTCGTGAGAGCGCCAGTCGTCGAGTCGAAATCCCGACCGGCGGGGAGGCGATCGGCGCCAAGGCGTCGAAGTGTCCCCGGCAGCACTCCGTGCGCCACCCGCATCTCGGCCTCCGCGTCCCAGTAGACGGCGTGATGGAAGGCGCCGCGCTCTCGCTCGCGGAGCACCAATATGCGCACCGCGACGCTCTGTACGCGGCCCGCCGACAACCCCACTTGCACCTTGCGCCAGAGCACGGGCGACAGGCTGTAACCAAAGAGCCGGTCCAGGATCCGGCGCGACTCTTGCGCATCGACGAGATCGCGGTCGATCTCCCGAGGTGACCGGATCGCCTCTTCAATGGCGTCCTTGGTCACCTCATGGAAGACGATGCGCTCCACCGGCACGTCGGGATCGAGGAGCTCGACCAAGTGCCAGCCGATCGCTTCACCCTCGCGGTCTTCATCTGTCGCAACCAGGAGCTTGTCGGCCCGTTTCAGTTCCTTCTTCAGGCGGGCCACGTGCTGTTGTTTGTCCGCCGGCACGATGTAGACAGGATCGAAGTCTTCGTCGACGTTGACGCCGAGTTCAGCCCAGGGCTTGCCCTTGATGGCGGCAGGCCGTTCTTGGGCGTTGCCGGGTAGGTCCCGGACGTGTCCATACGACGCATCAACGACATAATCATCGCCGAGGAACCGGCCGATCGTCTCCGCCTTAGCGGGAGATTCCACAATCACCAAGGGCCGTTTCTTGCCCCCACGCCGGCGCGAGGTCGCCTTCTTGGCTGCTGGCTCAGCCGTTTCTGTGGATGCTTCCGCCGGGGATTCGTCGAGCGTTTCGGCGTCGACGTTGGCGGTGGTCTCAGTTTCTGACATAGATCATCGGCCCCACTTGGCGCACTAAATCCCCTCAACTCAAGCATAGCTAGCGTGCTGGTCACAGTCGCAACGGGCAACCCCGCAAGTCGCACAGCCTCGTCGATGTGCCGTGGCTCGCGCGTTAAATGTTGCAGAACCGTCGCTTCCTGGTCGTCACGCGGCACCAGATCGGCGAAGGCGACCTGCCGTTCGACCATCTGGAGGTTGAGCTCTTCCAGAATGTCGCCGACTTCCACAACCAACTTCGCCATACCCTGCTGAATAAGCGCATTCGTTCCGACGCTCATTGGTGACGTAACGCGACCGGGAACCGCGAACACCTCCCGATTTTGCTCGTTGGCGTGGTTTGCGGTGTGCAGTGCCCCAGATCCCTTCCCGGCTTCTATCACCAATGAACCCAGGGTGAGGCCGGACAGGATTCGATTCCGGCGGGGGAAGTAGTCGGCGCGCGGCTTTATTCCCAAGGGCTGCTCAGAGACGATCGCGCCACGCTCCCGAATCTCCGCGGCCAATCCCGTGTGCTCCGGCGGGTAGACCGAGTCCAAACCCGACGCGACGACGGCGATCGTGCGGCCTCCCGCCGCAAGTGCCGCGCGGTGCGCCACCCCGTCGACACCCCGCGCGAGCCCGCTCACGACTGTGATGCTGTTCGCCGCCAATCCCCGACTCAGATCCTCCGCCATCTGCCGACCGTAGGCCGAGACGCGCCGCGTCCCCACGACGGCCACGGACCATTCATCGCCATCGTCGATCGTCCCCCGCACAAAGAGGACAGGAGGACGGTCGTCGATCTCCTTCAGTCGGCGCGGGTACTTTTCATCATGCCAGGTCAAGGCTTGAATCCCGGCCGCCTCGATTGGAGGCAATTCCGCTTCCGGCTCCAGGCGGGATCGCACCTGCAGCAAGCTTCGAATCGTCGTGTCGTCCAAGCCGGAGGCTTGTAACTCGATCCGTGGCGCGGACCACGCATCGTGCAGGTTTCCAAAGTGCCGCTCCAGCAGCGCCATCCGTGCGCCGCCGATGCGCGGGACGCGCGCCAGGGCAAGCCAGTAGGGCAGGTCAGGATCGGTCATCGGATCGCGAGCTTCCGGGCGAGTGCGTGTCGCTGGTAACGAAGAATCATTCGCACAGCATAGGTGACGATCCAGAACCCGGCGCGGCCTAACTTTCGCCCGACGCCAACGGTCGCTCCGCACCTGGCTCGTGCATGGCCCTGATCCGGGAGATCCGACGCCCCGCCATCCGCGTCACCTCCAAGTGCAGCTCGCCTTCAGTGACGAAATCCCCCACCTCCGGGATCTTGCCGAGTCGGTCGAAGACATAGCCACCCACCGTCTCTGATTCGCCATCCTCCAGGAACCACCCGAACAGCTCGGTCAGGCTGTCCAGTGGCGCGCGCCCATCCACGATGGCTTCATTCGCGCCGAGGCGGACGATGGGTGCCGCCGAGAAACGGTCGTATTCGTCCTCGATCTCGCCCACGATCTCCTCCAGCACATCCTCGATCGTCACCAAGCCTGCGGTTCCGCCGTACTCGTCCAGCACAATGGCGATGTGGATGCGCAGAGCCTTAAATTGGGCCAGCAGATCGTCGAGAAGCTTCGACTCCGGGACCAGCAGTGGTTGCCGCATCAGATCCTTAACGTCCGTGTCGCGCCCCGCGTGCAACTCCGCCAGCACATCCTTGGCGTAAAGCACACCCACGATGTTGTCGATGTTGTCCTCGAAGACCGGCAATCGTGAGAGCCCCTTGTCGACAACGAGCTGCGCCGCCTCAGAGAGGGAGCTCTCCCGATCCACGGCGACGATGTCAGGGCGCGGAATCATCGCCTCGCGCACAGTCGTCTCACCGATCTCGATGACGCGGCGGATTAGTTCGCGTTCCTGTTCTTCCAACTCGGGCCCTTCACCCTCCTCGAGGAGCAGCTCGATGTCCGTGGGCGCTGGTGCATGGTCGTCCTGCTCCGAACGGAAGCGCGAGACGATCAGCGCTGGAGATTCCATCACCCGTGATGGCAGCACAAACAATGAGTCCAGTGCGTCCATCGTCCGTGCGAAGACCAGCCCGAAGCCTTCCGGGCTAATCGAGGCAAGGCGCCGAGGGATGGCCTGCGCCACCCCCACGACCACGAATCCCACCACGCCGGTCCCCACCACCGTCTCCCAATCGAAACCCGTCTCGGCCACCAAGATGTAGAGGCCTGACGAGAGCCCAGTCACGACGGCGAGTGTGCGCCCCACCGCGAAGGATCCGAGAGTCTGCTCGCGGTCTTGAATGATGGCGTTGAGTCGCTGGGCGCGATGATCGTCCGGATCGCGTGAGGCCAAGAGCCGCGCCCGCGACCGGCTCAGGCTGATCACTCCCGCTTCGGCGATCGTCTCCACGATCAGCAACGAAACGGCGGCGATCAGAATCACGAGGGCAACGATCGATCCGGTCGTCATGCGTCAGCCCCTCCCCCCTGAACCCGCTCCCGGCCGCGCACCGACCGCGCCGGCGATCCCACCACTGATCCCCCGGTCGGAACATCTCTGTTCACGACGGACCCCGCGCCGGTCCGCGCTCCATCGCCAATCGTCAGGGGCGCGATCAGCAAACTGTCACTGCCGATAAACGCGTCCTCACCGATCACGGTCCGATGCTTCGTCTCGCCGTCGAAGTTACAAGTGATGGCGCCAGCACCAATATTCGTCCGCGCGCCTATCTCGGCATCGCCGATGTATGAGAAGTGACCCACGCGCACGCCGGTTTGGAGGTGAGCATTCTTCGTTTCGGCATGGGTTCCCAGGTGGACATGGTCGTCCAAGAACGTCCCGCTCCGCACCGTCGTGTACGGGCCCACGTCGACCCGCTCCCCCAACGTCGATCCCGTGATCGTGCAACCGACCAACTCGCAGCCTGCCCCAACACGCGTGTCGCGGATCACGGCGTTTGGCCCCACCGTGCATTCAGCACCGAGCGTCGTCGCGCCGCGCAGATGGCAACCCGGCTCGATCACCGTGTCGGCGCCGATGCCGACATCCGCATCGATGTAGGCCGTCGCCGGATCGACAATCGTGACGCCGTTGCTGAGATGGCGATCCACGATCCGGCGGCGCATCACCTGCTCGGCCCGAGCCAGATCGCGCTTGTTCTCAATATTCAGCAGCCCATCGGAGAGATCGACCGGTACCGGTACCGTCGCCAGGCCCTCCGCGATCGCCTTCGTCAACACATCGCCCAGATACGCCTCACCCGTGGCGCTAGCTTCCAACGCGTCAAGGGCCGACCAGAGCCAAGCCGTCTCGAAACGATAGAGCCCCACGTTGATCTCCCCGATCGCGCGGGTCTCGTTATCAACGAGCGCCTCTTCCACAATCGCCCCGATGAGGCCGTCCTCGGCCCGCACGATGCGACCGAGGCCCGTGGGATCGGGCACCGTGGCCGTTGCCACGGCGATCGCGGCACCGGCCCCAGCAACGGGGCCTTCATCAGCGGGGCCAGCGGCGGTCGCGACGGCACGCACTTGATCCGGCCGCAGGAGCCCCAAATCGCCGTTGACGATTAGCACCGAAGGGGTCCTGATCTGATCGCGCGCCTGTCGAACCGCGTGTCCGGTTCCCAGGGGTTGCGCCTGGTTGGCAAAGGTCAGGGCCATCCCCGGAGGGCAGAACTGTGTCGCGCCGGCCCGGACTTCCGGCTCCGCGTGCCCCGTCACCACCACCGTCTCTCGCAGCCCAGCGTCGTGCAGGGCGTGGAGGATGTGGCCGAGGATAGGGCGGCCCGACAGCGGCTGCAGCACCTTCGGCAGCCGCGAGCGCATCCGCGTGCCCGCGCCCGCCGCGAGCACCACGGCCATGATTCCTGGTAAGTGAGGAATTTCCGCCGGAGCTGCCGTAACCGAAGCCGCCGTTCGCGATGTATGGCGACTTGGAGGTTCGTCGGATGTTTCCAAGATGTCCGTTCGCCGGCCCGGACCCGGGGGCCGCGTGATCTGTCGTAGCAACAGTTAAAGGATTACAGGGGGTCGCTGTCAACCGGGCCAACGATGAATTTCGCCCAGATCTTGACCAATCGAACTTCGCTCAGATGCCCCCGGGCCGACTGATCGATGGCGAGCGTTACCTGTGCGTCAACGCGATCAGCACCTGGCCCGCACCTCCGTATACTGGATGCCAGGGTCGCCAGACCGCTTGGACGACGGTGCCGGACTCAGGACGCGCCGTCCGGATCGTGAACCTTCCGTTCCAATAATCCCGCCGCCATCAGCAGACATCCAGGCACCTCAGATGAGAACCAGTGAGATCCGCCAGGCGTTTACCGACTTTTTCCGCGGGAAAGAGCACCAGGTCGTCTCCAGCGCCCCATTGGTCGCGCCTGGGGACCCCACCCTGCTCTTCACGAGCGCCGGCATGGTGCCGTTCAAGCCGTATTTCCTTGGCCAGGCGGAGCCGCCCAGCAAGCGGCTCACGTCCGTCCAGAAGAGTTTTCGCACGACGGACATCGACGAGGTGGGTGACGCAACGCACCTCACGATGTTCGAGATGCTGGGCAATTTCTCGCTGGGCGATTACTTCAAGAAGGAGGCCATCGCCTGGGCCTGGGAATTTATCACCGACGTCATGAACGTCCCCGCCGACCGCCTCGTCATCACGGTCTACCGGGACGACGATGAGGCCTACGACATCTGGCACGACGAGATCGGCATCCCTGCAGAGCGGATCTATCGCTACGGCGAGGCCGAGGGCAACTACTGGTACGCGGGTGAGGACGGTCCCTGCGGGCCCTGCTCCGAACTCCACTACGACCTCGCCCCAAATCCTGACAAACCCAACGAAGGGCCCGCAGACAACGAGGATCGCTGGCTGGAGGTCTGGAACCTCGTCTTTATGGAGTTCATGCAACATAAGGACGGAACGAAGACGCCGCTCCCCGCAAAGAATATCGATACCGGCGCCGGGCTCGAGCGCTGGGCGATGATGCTGCAGGGAGAGCCGTCGCTCTACGAGACCGATCTTTTCGCGCCGCTCTTGGCCTATATCGGAGGCCGCTGCGACCGGGACTATGCATCGGCGTCGGAGGACGACCGACGGGCACTACGGGTCATAGCGGAGCACGGTCGCGCTATGACGTTCCTCGTCTCCGACGGGGTCATCCCGAGCAATGAGGGACGCGGCTACGTCCTCCGACGCCTGATCCGACGAGCCCTATACATGGCGCAGTCCTTGGGAATTGAGGAGCCCATCCTGGTCGACGTGGCGAGTGAGGTTCGCGATCAGATGGGTGATCACTATGCCGAGGTACGCGAGCAAGCCGCCCTGACGGACAACATCCTCTCCCAAGAGGAGGACCGCTTCCGTCGCACGCTTTCGACGGGACATGCCTTCCTGGAACAGTTGATTGTGCCGCGCCTCGCGGGCGAACTGGCTGCGGGACAGAGCATTGAGGTCAGCGGGGCGAAGAGCCTCTCCGAAACCATTGATCGCATCCTGGCCGAACTCCCCGCCGATGCGCCCGCCGAGATCCCCGGCGAAGTGAGCTTCATCCTCTACGACACCTACGGCTTTCCGCCGGAACTGACGCGCGAGGTCGTGGCGCAACACGACCTGGGCTTCGACCAGGCTGGGTTCGACTCAGCCATGGAGGCCCAGCGCGAGCGGGGCCGCGCCTCCGCCGACTTCCGCATGGGCAGCGACGCCACCGTCTACGCCAGTATCGATGGCCGCAGCGACTTCTCCGGCTACGACGCCACGGCTGGGGGCGGCATGGTCATCGGCTTGGTCGTCGATGGCGCCACCGTGGAACGCGCAAACGAAGGGCAAGAGGTCGAGGTGATCCTCTCGCGCACGCCGTTCTACGCCGAAGGGGGTGGGCAACAGGGCGACTCTGGCACGTTGGCCTCCGAACACGGGGAGGTCCGCGTGCACGACACCCAAGCACGCGGGGACCTCATCGCACACATCGGCGTCGTCGCCTCCGGACACATCGCCATCGACAACGAAGCCAAGGCGGCCGTCGATCTGGACCGCCGGCATGGCCTCATGCGCAACCACACCGCGACACATCTCTTGCACGCGGCCCTGCGATCGGTGCTCGGGGATCATGTGCGCCAGGCCGGATCGCTGGTCGCGCCGGATCGGTTCCGCTTCGACTACACCCAGCCGGAGCCGCCAGAATCCAGCGCGCTGGCGAATGTCGAGCGACTCGTCGCGGCGCGCATTCGCGACGACATTCCCGTCCACACCAACGAGATGGCCTACGAAGACGCGCTCGATATCGGCGCTACCGCCATCTTCGGCGAGAAGTATGCGACCGAAGTTCGCGTCGTGGAGATCTGCGACCCCGATCCGCAGGTCCGCGGCTGCTTCAGCAAGGAACTCTGCGGCGGCGTCCACGCCCCCACCACCGGATTCGTCGGGGGTTTCAAGATCGTCTCGGAAGGCAGCGTCGGGGCGGGACTCCGCCGCATCGAAGCACTGACCGGTGCCGCCGCCGATGCCTGGCAGCGCCAGCGGCTCGATGCTCTGGACGAAGTCGCCGGCCTGCTCCGCACCCCGCCGCTGGAAGCCGTTTCCCGCATCCAGGCCCTGCAAGCGGAACTGGATCAGGCCAGGCGTCGTCTCGCCGAAGTAGAGCGGGAAGCCAGCGCTGGCTCAGCGGCGGATCTGGCCGAACAAGCGCAAGACGTGGACGGAGTACAAGTGGTGGCGGGTGAGATCGCAACGGAGTCCGCGGACGGCCTGCGCGAGGCGGGCGACGAGATCAAGCGTCGCCTGGGGAGCGGCGTCGTCGTACTGGGCACGGTCAGCAATGATCGCCCCGTCTTCGTCGCCATGGTCACAGATGACCTCACGGATTCCGGGCTGCACGCCGGGCACATCATCCGGGAAGTGGCGAAAGTGGCAGGCGGGGGCGGGGGCGGCAAGCCCCATATGGCCCAAGCCGGGGGCAAGGATGCGGCGAAATTGGACGACGCACTGAGCGCGGTGCCCGGCATCGTGGCCTCTCTACGGGCAAACTAAGTCGCGGGTTGGCTAGAAGAGAGGATCTTTGGCCGAAGCTGACATCCCCTCCGTTCCAGGCCCTTCCGACCTTCCTGGACGGGAGGCCTATCGCGGATCCGGCCGAGCGCTAGGCCTGGATCCGGGCGATCGTTGGATCGGCGTTGCCATCACCGACAGCGACCACCGCCTGGCCCTGCCGCTTCTCACGATCGACCGCCGCGCAGTGGCGGACGACGGCGCGGCTCTGATCCGTGAGCGGCTCGGCCCGGAAGGCGCCGCCCTGGTGGTGGTCGGAGTCCCGCTACGCCCCGGCGGCGGCGAGGATGACCAAGCCCGAGCCTTCCAGGCGCTGGGCTCCCGGATCGCCGCGTCGCTAGATCTCCCGTGTGAGTTCATCAGCGAACGATTCAGTAACCCCTTGGGTGCCCCATCGCCCTTGCCCAAGAGCGATCAACGGCGCGGGGGTCGAACCGGTCGAGGTCAACGCGCACCGCAGCGCAAGGGCAAGACCACCGTCGCCAAGCACAAGCAGCGGCGGACTGAGGAGCACGCCCTCGCCGCCGCGAACATTCTCCAACGCTGGCTGGACACCCGCGCCAACCACCCCGGCGGCAACGCCGCCCGGATGGAAAGCTAAGCATGCGCCCGATCTGGTTCGCCGCTTCGGGGCTCGCCGTGATCCTGGCCATCCTGGCCTTCCTGCTGGTCGATAACGTTCCCGGCAGTGCCGTCGAGGAGCATCCCGACGACGACGCCGGTCAGCGCCTCACCCCAATCTCCGCCACGGTAGTCGTGGAGGCGGGGGCCTCGGCGGCGGAGATCGGCACGGCGCTGATCGATGCCGGGCTGATCGATTCACCGCGCCGCTTCGAGACCCTCGTCTCTCTGCTGGGCTACGACACAAGCCTCGCAGCGGGCACCTACGAGTTCGAGGACGGGCTCACAACCACCGAGATCATCGAACGCATCCGGGCCGGGATCACGGCGCCGCTCGTCGTGACGATACCTGAGGGTCTCCGCATCGAAGAGATTGCCACGCGCTTGGAAGACGCCGGGATCGTGCAAGCGGTGGACTTCCTGATCGCCACGCGGAACCCTGGGAACGCTGTTGGCACGTTTGCTGGCGACCGCCCTGCAGGCACGAAGATCGAGGGTTACCTCTTCCCGAGCACGTACCGCTTCTCAGCCCGGGCCAATGCTGACGCGATCGTGCGCGCGATGTTGAAGCGCTTCGACGATCAGCTCACAGCGAGTCTGCGCGCCGCCATCGCCGCCTCTGGAGAAACCGTGCATACCGTGCTGACCATAGCCTCCATCGTGGAGCGGGAGGCGGCAGTGGCGAGGGAGCGCTCTACGATCGCCGCCGTGTTCTGGAATCGACTCGCGCAAGCCATCCCACTCCAGGCCGATCCCACCGTGCAATACGCCCTGACCGAAGACCCCGCCAGCGTCGCGGCGTTCGGCTACTGGAAGACGAGCCTGGATACGCTAGACCTGACTTTCGAATCGACCTTCAACACGTATCGAATAGGCGGGCTGCCACCTGGCCCAATTGCAGCACCGGGCCTCGCCGCGATCGAGGCAACGATTTTCCCGGCCGAGACGACCTTTCTCTATTTCGTAGGGCGTGGTGACGGCACGCATGCTTTCGCCGACACCTTCGAAGAGCATCTCCGCAACGTGATTCGCTTCCAATCCGAGGAGGCCGAGTAATGAAGCAATCGCCGGATCAGTTCAGCCCTCGAACGGCAGAAGCAAGACGATGAGCCAACGCGTGGGCCTGATCGGGCATCCCGTGGGCCACAGCATCTCGCCGCGCTTCCAGCAAGCCGGATTCGACGCCATTGGCTTCGACGCGCGCTACGAGGCTTGGGATGTCGCCCCCGAAGACCTCCAGGGGCACATCGACTCGCTCCGTGCCGACGCCCTGGGCGCCAACGTCACGATTCCCTACAAGGAGGCCACCGCGCGGCACGTGGACAGTTTGCATCAGACCGCGCGGTTCGTTGGAGCGATCAACACGATCGTGCAACTCGATGGTTTGCTGGAGGGCTACAACACCGATGTCACCGGCTTTCAGCGCTCACTTGAGGCCGAGGGGTTCGAACCCGCTGGGAAGCATGCGGTCATCTGGGGGGCGGGCGGTGCGGCACGGGCCGTCGCCTGGGCGCTGATCTGGCGGCAGGTCGACGCGATCACGATCGTGAACCGCACCGGTGTGCGCGCCGGTCGCCTCCGCCACGACCTTGCGTCCGCCTCCGCTTCAGATGACGTACGGCTCCGCGCCACCGCCATCGATAGCGAGGGCGCACCAGCCGCTCTGGCCGCGTGCGACCTCGTCGTCAACTGCACGCCGGTCGGGCTGCGCGGCAGTGAGACCGAGTCCCAGATGCCCTTCGAGGTGGCGCAGCTCCAAGCTGAAGTGCAGGTCGTGGATCTCATCGCCAATCCCTTGCAAACGCCGCTCGTTCTCGCGGCGAAGGCGCGCGGGTTGGCAGCCGTGGGCGGGTTGCCCATGCTCGTCTATCAAGGAGCGGCTTCGTTTGAGCTGTGGACGCGACAAGCGGCGCCGGTCGATATCATGTTCGCGGCAGCGGAAGCGGCGATGCGACAGCCTGACTAGCCGGTGCCAAGCTGACGGGCAGATATCAGCCCGGCGAAGGTGGCTGCCGCCAGCGGACTCAAAGCAGAGCCATGGACCGGGGAATGGGATGATTCCGCAATGAATGAGGGCGTCACGATCACCTTCGCCGTGATCTTCCTGCTCGTCGCCCTAGTCGCACTGGTGCTGTTCAAAGAGGCGCGGACGCATCGCTTCTGGCGCCAGCTCGTCGCTGAGAACAATCTGGAAGCGATCACGGGCATCATGGAGGGGGAGATCGACCGCTGGCGAACGCAGCGGCCGCCCAAGGGGGTGAGCGCCGCGGTCTGGGCCGGCGTGCAGGGGATGGAGCTCCTCACGGCCAATGCTCGCTACGTGCGGATCACCACGAGTGCGGAACCTGAGTTCCGCGTTGTCGAAGGCAAGCAGACGCAGGTAGCGACCGCTCTCGACACGGCGCGCGCGACCGGCATTCAGATCCTGGAGATGGTCTTCTACGACGTCCCCAACTACCGCCCCACCGTTGTGCGCATCGATGTCTACACGGCGTTCCGCGATGCAGCCGGTCGCACCGTGCCGACCCCAATCCTCAGTCTCACGGCGGACCGCAACGACGCAGGCTACGTCGACTGGCTGGCCGATCCCGCCTCGATTGTCGACGAGTTCGATGCCACCTTCGCCCTCAACGAGTCCGGGGATACGGATCCGATTGAGCTGCCCGAGGAAGCCGAGGAGCTTCGCGCGATCCCCGTCGCAACGCAGCCGACCGAGACGCCCGTCCCTCAGCAAGCAAGTGATGAGACTGACGCCACGACCGAAGACCGATCCGCCCCGGTGGGCTAGGGTCGACGTATGAGTACGTTGCGTTGGTTCACGGCGGGCGAGTCGCACGGCCCCGGTCTCACGGTGATCATGGAGGGGCTACCCGCGGGACTGCCCGTCAGCGAGTCGTACATCCGTGAACAGTTGGCTCGACGCCAGCGGGGCTATGGACGCGGCGGCCGAATGAAGATTGAAACGGACTTCGCTGAGATTCGTGGCGGGGTCCGGCACGGCTTCAGTCTTGGTAGCCCAATCTCGCTCTGGATCGAGAATCGCGACCACGCCACCGGGAACGGCCCCGACAGGCGCCCCTGGACGGAGACTATGTCGCGAGAGCCCGTCGACGCGGACGTCCAGCGCGTCACCCGGTTGCGACCCGGCCATGCCGACCTGGCGGCCTCGCTCAAATATGGCTACCGCGACGCGCGTGATTCGCTGGAGCGGGCCAGTGCCCGCGAAAGCGCCGCACGGGTCGCTGCGGGAGCGATCGCCCGCCGTCTTTGCGAAGAGATGGGGGCACGGTTCTACAGCCACGTGGTGGGGATCGGCGACGTGACGTTGCCGTCGGAGACGGCCGGCGCCGAAAGTGATGCCAAGGGCCCCGTTGAAGCCGCGGTCCAAGGCGATGTGATGGCCATCAACTGGGACACGGTCGAGGAGTCGCCCGTGCGCTGTGCGGACCCGGGGACCGCCGAGCGTATGGTCGCCGCGATCAACGCAGCGAAACAAGACGGCGACACGCTGGGTGGGGTGGTGGAGGCGCGCGTGACCGGCGTGCCCTACGGGCTCGGCTCGCACGTCCACTGGGACCGGAAACTGAGTGGGCGCATCGCGCAGGCCTTGATGAGCATAAATGCGTTCAAAGGCGTGGAGATCGGCGAGGGGTTTCGCGGCGCCGCCAAGCGCGGATCCCAAGTCCACGACGTAGTCCTGCCGCGCGACGAATGGGACGACCACCCCTGGCGTCATGAGAGCAACCATGCCGGCGGCATCGAGGGTGGGATCAGCAACGGCGAAGAGTTGGTCGTCCGGGTGGCGGTGAAGCCGATCGCCACGTTGGCGCATCCGCTCCCCTCCGCCGACCTCGACAGCGGCGGCCTAGTGGAAGCGCACTACGAACGCTCCGATGTCTGCGTCGTTCCGGCGGCTGGGGTCATCGTGGAGGCGATGCTGGCGCTCGTGCTGGCGGAGGCGATCCTGGAGAAATTCGGCGGCGACCACCTGGACGAAACACGCACCAACATGGAGTCGTTTCACGAGACTCTGCTCCCCCGGGATGAGTTGCCGTGACTGCCCCTTCGATTCCGGGGCTGAAGCGCGTGGTACTGATCGGCTTCGGCGCGACGGGGAAGTCGGCGCTGGCGCGGGCGCTGGCCGGTCGTCTGGGGTGGCAGGCGATCGACACTGACGACCTAATCGAAGCGGAAACGGGGCGCCTGATCCCGGACATCTTCGCCGAGGATGGCGAGCCCGCCTTCCGACGCCTGGAGGCTGAAGCCGTGCGTCGCGCGGCGAGAGAGCGTGAGGTGGTGGTGGCGACGGGAGGCGGTGTCTGGCTGGATGCCGCGAACCGCGAGACGCTCGCCGACGGCGGCTTTGTCGTGGGCTTGGAGGCACGCATCGATACGATCCTGGCTCGGCACGCGGCGGCTGAACAGGGTCGACCCGACGCGCGGCCGCTGCTGGCCGGAGCCGATCCCGTGGCTCGAATCCAGACCCTCAAGGCCGAACGACAGCCGTTCTACGCCCTGACCGACGCCACCATCCACACCGACGGCACCCCCGTCGACGACGTGGCGGAGCAGGTGGTGCGAGCCCTGGAACGGGACGGGACGCGAGCGCTGGACTCGAGAGTGCGGCTGCACGCGATGACGGAGGGTCCGGGCGTCGCCAGCACCCTGCCGACCGACTTTGGCGCGGACGTGGCCGCGACAGTGCAAACCGGCGGATCGGTCTACCCCATCTACTGCGGCTGGGGGGTGCTCTCGCGCATTCCCGAGATCCTGGAGCGGGTCGGACTTGGCGGTCGGGCCTTCGTGGTGAGCGATGCCGCGGTGCGGTCGCTGTACGGAGCGCCGATCTTGGAAGCGCTGTCGGCGGCGGGGAGGTCGACGGCGGGTCTCGAGGTGCCGTCCGGGGAGTCGAGCAAGAGCTTGGCGGGCCTGGCGCAGATCTACGCCTGGCTGGCGGAGGAGCGGGCTGAGCGTCGCGACGTGATCATCGCCGTGGGTGGCGGGGTGGTGACGGACCTGGCGGGAACGGCGGCGGCGACCTACCTGCGCGGGATGCCGATGGTCCATGTGCCGACGACCTTGCTGGGCATGGCAGACGCCTCGATCGGCGGCAAGGTGGCGATCGACCTGCCGGAAGGGAAGAATCTGGTGGGGGCGTTTCATCAACCCCATGCCGTGGTCGCCGATATCGCGACGCTGGCGTCGTTGCCGGAACGGGAGCTGCGGGCGGGCTACGGCGAGGTGATCAAACACGCTTTCATCCGCGACGCCGCAATGCTGGATGAGTTGGAACGCGATGCGTCCGCCTTGCTGCACCTGAACAGTCCCGATGCCGACCGCTCGCTGGCGGTGGACCTGATCGGCCGCAACATGGCGATCAAGGCGGCGGTGGTGTCGGCGGACGAGCGGGAGTCGGACCTGCGGATGGTGCTGAACTACGGGCACACGATCGGCCATGCGCTGGAGGCGGTGACGGGGTATCAATCGTTGTTGCACGGCGAGGCCGTGGCGATCGGCCTGATGGGCGCGGCCTTCATAGGAGAGTGGCTGGGCCTGATCGACGCGGCGACGGCGGCACGCCACCGCACGATCTTGGAGCGCTTCGGGCTGCCGACTGCCTTGAAGGAAGCAGGCATGGAGGGCACGGCTGTTGACGTCGACCAGGTGCTGGACGCCATGCTGCGCGACAAGAAGGTGAGCGGCGGCACGCTGCGCTGGGTGCTGCTGGACGGGGTGGGCGAGCCGGTGGTGCGGGACGATGTGCCGCCGGCCTTAGTGGAGGAGGCGGTGCGCTCCTTGGTGGCTGGTTAGGTCGGCGCGGGAGAGGGCACGATGGTCAACGACGAGTCGAACCCAACGCTGCAGCGGCTGACGGCGACGGTGAGCGGTCGCGTGCAGGGGGTGGGCTACCGGGACTTCTGCCGTCGCAGCGCACAGGGCTTGTCGCGGGAGTTTGGCGAGCCACTGACGGGGTACGCGCGCAATCAGGCTGACGGCTCGGTGGAGGTTGTGGCCGAGGGCAACCGGACGATGCTGGAGTTGCTGCTGGAGCGTCTGCGAGATGGGCCGGGGTTCGCACAGATCCGGGCGGTGAAGGCGTCGTGGACGGCGCCGTCGCGCGAGTTCGATTCGTTCACGATCAGGTATTAGGCGTGACCGCTGCGGTACCGTGAGGGCCATGGCCAACTCCACCCAATCCGACGATGCACCCAGCTTGCTGAGCCTGCCCTGGCGCGCCACGAAGTGGGCCGCGAGATCGATCATGCGCGCGGTGGGCGGCCTCTTGAGCCACTGGGACGGCGAGGGCTTGTAGCCGCAGGCGCGCCCTCGTCTCGTGTGCAGTTCGTTGTTTGGGCGTATGTCCCCGCAGGCGTCGGCGGCGAGCCGTCCGTCGACCGCCAGGCGCTTCCCGATCAGGCCCCCGGTTTGACGACCATGAGGAAGATGAAGAAGAAGAGCATGCCGTCCAGGGCCAGGCCGATGAGGGTGGGCTTGAGGGCACGGACTTGGTCACGCAGCGTCTCACTGTGCTCGACCCCGTCTTCGACCAGTTGCGCGGCGTGCTTGCGGACCTGGCGGTTCCAGGGGATGAACATGCCGTGGTCGATGCCGAGGGCGACGATCCAGAGGATGTAGGCGAAGGTGATCCAGTAGTCGCCGAAGTCGTAGCCGACCTCCTCGACGAGGGCGGAGCCGAAGACGATGGCGATGACGGCGCCGAGGGTGGTGCCGATGCGCTCGGTGTTGACCTGGAGGTCGAGGAGGGTGACGACGGTGGCCGGGTTGGTGGTGCGACCGGCGGCGAAGGCGGTGACGTTGGTGAGCCCGGCGGCGCCGGCCATGATGAAGACTCCGAGGAGGTGGAGGATGAGGAAGGCTTCTGCAAGGGCCATGGTGTTCACTCAATGTGTGCAGGTGCGAGCGCTTTGGCTGGCGACTGTAAGGGGTCGGTTGGGGCGGCGTCGAGCGGTGGCGGGAGGTAGCGAGGTCGACTCCATTCCCGGCGAGAGAAGAAAACCGGGATGCGGGATTTGCGGGGGCGCTCCAGATGGGGCGCGCGGCGGTGTGTTGCGTGGGTGTCGAAAGTGGACAGCATTTGGGCAGGATTCTGCACGGACTCGACAGGTGGTTGAGGAGGTCTTTGCCTGGAGGTCGCGGCAGATTCCATGTGCGTATCATAGTGCGCGATAGGCGGTCGTCGGTATCGGGTGGGAGACTTACCGGCGGGAGACAAGGCAGTAGGGATGGGCGTCTGGGGGGCCTTCTAGCGCCTGGCCCTGGACGGGGTCTGGTGTGGCAAGGGGGGCCTGTGGACGTGGCGTGAAGCACTCAGTCGCTGGCGCTGAGGGCGTCGACGACGGTGGGGAAGTCGTCCGTGACGTGGAGGGGCTGGGAGTCGTGGCTGCCGACTTGGTCGGTGGCGAAGGTGAGGAGGGTGCCACCCTGGGGGACGGGCTCGGCCAGGCGGATTTGGTCGGGGTTGACGGCGATCGAGTCGCCGATTCCCACCTTGAACAGTACAAACCGTGCCACGTGGAGTCTCCCTGCCGCCGACTGGTCGACATCGTAGCGGGTGGGGGGGAGGGCGCCGGGTGGGGTGCAGTCCTCGGCTTTGCGGGTCGTCTAGGCATCTGGCTACGACTCGAACTCCCTGCGTTTCGCTCTCGTTCCCTGTACCGCCGACGTTTTCGACCGACCTTTCGGGGAGGTTGGGACTCAGCTCAAGGCCGACAGATGTCTCCACAGCGCCGACTAGACTCTCCCATCCCTCAATAGTCGTCAGTCGCACCTTGCTGTCCTGGGCATCGAGGTGTTTTTCCCAGATCCTGAGCTCAATGTCGTTTCGGGAATGCGAGTAGGAGTCGGGAAGGCGGGTGGCTATCAGCCGGAGTCGCTTTTCGATCGCCACTATCTCGGCTTCGGATGCGACCGTTCTGGTGGCATCGAGGAAGGTGCGCAGCCCTCGTTGCCGTAACCGTCCGAGGTCACTCGCGATCCCCCATGGGGTCAAGCGGGTTAGACGCGTCACTCCGTTCCAGGCTGCCCGTGAGTAGCCCTCCGCCTCGCTCGCGTGATCTCGCGTTGTTTGTGCATCGTAGGCAGCGTCAGATGCCTCGCTCAGGATGTTGTCGAGCGCTGATGTCAGCGGACCTTCCATGAGGAACTGAGCAGCCTCCACGCTGCGTTCGATGACTCCCAGCTTTTCCAATACTCCTGCCGCAACGTGATCGAACCTTTCCCTGAAGGTTTCAGCTTCCCGCTTTAGGTAGAGGTCTAGGAGCTCCTCGTCGTCAATAGCTCTCGTTGACGCGCCGTAGCGCGTGACGCGCAATCCCTTCGTCGTGTAGTGGGGAGCGAATGTGGGACTCACTCGAAGTCGAAGGATGGGCCGTCGGGTGGAAATATTCTCTTCGAATATTTGAAGCCCGACGGGCACGGGCCGCACTGACGACGCTTTTCCCTGGATCTTTTCCTTTGCTTTCTCGAGGGATCGCTTCCGTGCAGCCGATGTGCCGTGATTGCTAATTCCAACAACGTTCCCAGTCACCACCCCAGTTTCAGAGTCTTCCACCTCTTGGCCCCCCACGAGGATGGTGACGTAGCCCTGTTCGATCCCATCTAGGAGGACCGCGTTCGCAGCGGCGGTGAGCACACCGGAGTTGACAGCGGTCTCGTTCTCTTTGAACTCGAATCGCCCTGACTCACCTTCGGTAGCGAGCAATCGCTGAGTCTCGGCAGATAGGCGTTTGAAACGGAGTCGTTTACGCGGCATCGTCTGATCAGGCTATTGCACCCAGGCTGCTCGCGCCCATGTGGCGGGTTGCAGGCTCCGCAAGGGCATCACCTATCCGTCGGTTGTCAGTTGATCTGTGTCGACGATGGTGGCGAACTCATCCCGGAGGCTGGCGAGGGCGGTGCTGTGCATGGTCTCGGCGTCGATGGTTGCAGCGTCTGCCGTTGTGCGGCCGTGGGTGGCGGGCGTCGGCGACGACGTAGGCCGGTGCGAGGGTGAGGTCCCGATCAGGCGATCCGGCGCACGGGGTTCGCCCGCATGTGAATTGGGCGACTCGTGGAGACTCGCCTGAGGTGGACGAGGCGGCGTGGGATCTGCTATTTATTCAGCCCTGAAATGAGCAACAAGAGATTGGTGACAAATCATGGCCGTGATGAGTGCGTTTTCGTTCTAGGTGATGCCGGGCAAGCGGGAGGAATTCCAGGCGGCGCTGGCGGATGGCATCGGGATCGCGGTGAAGCACGGCGCACCGCCATCGCGGGTGTGGCAGGTGACGGTGGGCGGGCCGACGACGGGGACGGTCGTGGTGACGACGGAGTACGAGAGCATGGCCGCCTACGGGGCCTTCGCGGACAAGGTCGCGGCGGACCCGGACTGGCAAGCGCTGACGGGGCGGATGTCGACGTTGGCGGTCGTTTCGACCAGCGTGGCGACAGAGGCCGCCGGCTGAGCCGGGTTTACTTGTGTGCACGACCGGCTGAGCCGGGTTTCCTGGGGCGCTCGATTGCGACCGTCCGTCTGGGTGGCAGCGTGGAGTGGACCCCCACCCCAGAAGAAAAAGAAGAAAAGTGTTTCTGGGGGGTTCCCCCCCAAGCTCCCCTAGGCGAGAGGTCTCCTCTCGCCGCTCTAGGTGAGCGGAAGTTGGTTATTCGGCGGGGTGATCCCAGTCGACCATAAGCACGTCTACCTCGGCGCCTGCTGGGACTTCGTCGACGTCGTCGGGACAGATGGCGAAGGCGTTGGCGTAGACCATCGAGGTGAGGATGCCGCTGCTCTGCTTGCCGGTGAGTTGGGCGTGCCAGCGGCCGTCGTCCTCTTGAGCGACGGTGACGCGGGCGTAGATGCGTCGACCGTCGCTGTTGTGGATGGCGTCGTCGGTGATGGAGCGGAGCATGGGGCGGGGCTGGGGCTGCCGTCCCAGCATCTTGTGGATGGCGGGTCGTCCGAAGAGTTCGAATGCCAGCAGCGACGAGACGGGGTTACCGGGCAGGCCGATGTGGGGGACTTGGCGGTCGTCGGGGCCGTCGAACTTGCCAAAGGCCAAGGGCTTGCCGGGCTTCATCTTGACGGTCCAGAAGTGGACCTGGCCCTCGTTGACGAGCACCTCCTTAACGACGTCGAAGTCGCCGCGGGAAACGCCGGCGGAGGTGACGAGAAGGTCGGCGTGGTAGAGGGCTTGGTGGACCTTGGCCGTGAGCGCTTCGACGGTGTCCTGGGCGATGCCCTGGGGCTGGGGGACGCCGCCGTATTCGAGGACTTGGGCGGTGAGGCCGTAGGAGTTGGAGTCGTAGATCTTGCCGGGCTCGGGAGGCCGGCCGGGGACGAGGAGTTCGTCGCCGGTGGAGAGGATGGCGATGAGGGGTCGTCGGATGACCTGGACTTGGTCGATGCCCATGGAGGCGGCGACGGCGATCTCGGCCCCGCGCATGACGGCGCCCTTGAAGAGGATGGTCTGGCCGCTGCGGACGTCTTCGCCGCGAGGCCGGATGTTGGCGCCAACCTTGGCGGCTTTGCGGATGCCGACGGACGGGAACTCGTCGGGCTGTTCCTGGCCCGGTGCGCGCCGGGTTTGTGACTCGCCTCCGGCAAGATGCCCTTCTTCATCCGTCTCCTCGAAGGGGACGACGGCGTCGGCACCTTCGGGCATGGGGGCGCCGGTCATGATCCGGATGGCTTCGCCGGGGCCGAGTCTGCCGTCGTAGAGGTAGCCGGCGGCGAGTTCACCGACGACTTTGAGTCGGACGGTTTGGTCGTCGGTCGCTTGTCCGTCTTGTTCGGCGAGAGCGCCGAAACTGAAGCCAGCAGGCGTAGTATCCGCTGCTTGTACCGCATAGCCGTCCATCGCGGTGTTGTCGTGCGGGGGGATGTCGAAGGGGGCGACGAGGTCTTCGGCGAGAACTTGGCCGAAGGTATCGGCGATGGGTTTGGTTTCGGGGGGCATGACGTCGACGAGGGAGAGGATTTGGTCGAGGGCGTCCTCGACGTCGAGCATGTCCTTGGGGGGTTCGGTCTGGCGCGAAGGAGTATTGGACGTCATGGGGCCCTCCCGAGCAGCCGAGTGCCTAGTGGTGCGCCTCTCGGCAAGTCGTGCGCCTCTCGGCAAGTCGTGCGCCTCTCGGCAGGGGGTCAGTCCAAGACGACGGAGAGACAGGTGGTGGTGCGTTTGACGCCGGGGACGACCTGGATGGCCTGGGTGATGCAGGAGCCGAGGGAGTTGAGGTCATCGGCCTGGAGCATGGCGATGACGTCGAAGGGGCCGGTGACGGTATCGACATCGGTGACGCGGGCGTCGTTGTGCTTGAGTTCGTTGAGCTTTTCGGCGACGGACTTCGCGGTGCCCACTTCGGTTTCGATCAGGACGTAGCCTTTGACTGCCATGCGTGTTCCTCACTGGGTCCGGCGCTGCGCTGGGAGAGCCGGGGCGGCTCAGTTGCGGGGAGTGTACCAAGGGGCGGGCTCAAGGTGATTGCCCGCTATACACGTCGTTCGTAGAGTAGGTCGATGACGACACCGAACCCGCCAGCGCTGGATTCCTTGCGCGAACTGGAGACGGATGCGCTTGCGCAACTTACCGCGGCCGCGGACGAGGCTGGGGTGGAGGAGTGGCGGGTGTCGTTTCTGGGGCGGAAGGGGCGGCTGACGGGGGTGCTGCGGTCGTTGAAGGACTTGGAGGATGCCGATCGCCGGACGGTAGGGGCAGCGGCGAATCAGACGAAGCTGCGGCTAGAGGAGGCGCTGGAGGCGCGTGAGGGGTCGATGCGGGCGGCGCAGGCGGCGGAGCGGGCCGGGAGTCGGATCGATGTGACGTTGCCGGCGCGGCCGTTGCAAGCGGGGTCGCTGCACCCGGTGACGATTGCGCGTCGACGGGCGGAGCGGGCCTTCCGCGATATGGGATTCGATGTCGTGGAGGGGCCGGAGGTGGAGTGGGATCATTACAACTTCGATCGACTGCGGATCCCGAAGGACCACCCGGCACGCGATATGTGGGACACGATCTGGGTGGATGCGGACGATGCGGAACGGGACCGGCGGATGCTGCTGCGGACGCATACGTCGCCGATGCAGATTCGCTACATGGAGACACACGAGCCGCCGATCCGCGTCGTCGTGCCGGGGACCTGCTATCGCTACGAGGCGGTGGACGCGACCCACGAATGGATGATGACCCAGATCGAGGGGTTGGTGATCGACGAGGGGATCTCCTTCGCACATTTGAAGGGGACGCTGGAGTCGTTTGTGCGTCGGTTCTTTGGGCAGGAGTTGGAGACGCGGTTCCGCTGCGATTATTTCCCGTTCGTGGAGCCGGGGGCGGAGCTGGCGGTGCGGTGGCAAGGTCGCTGGTTGGAGTTGTTGGGCTGCGGGATGGTGCACCCGGAGATCATTGAGGCGGCGGGGTGGGACCCGGATCGGTACACGGGCTTCGCCTTCGGCATGGGCGTGGAGCGGTTCGCGATGAGCCTGTGGGGCATCGACGATATCCGGCACTTCTACCAGAACGATCTCCGCTTCCTATCTCAGTTTCGCGGCGCGCAGGGAGCGCGATGAACCGGACGAAGGTCACTGAGGGTATCTCGCTGTGAAGGTTCCGTTGAGTTGGCTGGCTGAGTACGTCGATCTGCCGCTGTCGGTGGATGAGTTGGCGCACCGGCTGTCGATGGCGGGGGCTGAGGTGGAAGAGGTGATCCGGTCGGGCGCGGAGTGGGAACACATTTGGGTGGGCCGCGTTGAGAAAGTGGAGCCGCACCCGGACGCCGACCGCTTGCGCTTGGTGACGGTGGACATCGTCGATGGTGAAGAGCATCGGGTCGTCTGTGGGGCGCCGAATGTCGCTGAGGGGCAGACGATCGCGTTCGCCACGGTCGGGGCAATGGTGCGCGACGCACACGGTGAAAGCGGTGAGCTGGTCAAGCTGAAGAAGGCGAAGATTCGTGGAGTGGAGTCGCGGGGGATGGTCTGCTCCGAACGGGAGCTGGGGATCTCCGACGAGCACGAGGGGATCCTGGTGCTGGATGCGTCGCTGGCCGCGGGGACACCGCTGGCGGAGGCGATCGGCGAGACCGTGTTGGACATCACGCCAACGCCGAACCGACCCGACCATATGTCGGTGCTGGGGATCGCACGGGAGGTCGCGGCGCTGACGGGGCAGTTGGTGAAGGAGCCCGCGGTGGAGTTTGAGGAGGCCGGGCCGGAGGTGACGGGGAAGCTGGCGGTACGGATCGCTGCGCCGGATCTATGCCCGAGGTTTGTGGCGGGAGTCGTGGAGGGGATCACGATTCAGCCGTCGCCGGAATGGATGCAGCAGGCGCTGATCGCAGCGGGGCAACGACCGATCAACAACATCGTCGATGTGACGAACTACGTGATGCTGGAATTCGGCCAGCCCATGCACGCGTTTAACTACGACGCGGTGCGGGGACAGCAACTGATCGTCCGGCTGGCCGAGGCGGGTGAGTCGTTGCGCCTGCTGGACGGCGCGGAGTTGGAGCTGACGTCACAGCACTTGCTGGTGGCGGACGCGGAGGGGCCGAGTTCGCTGGCAGGGATCATGGGCGGCGAAGCGTCGGAGGTGACACCGCGGACGGTGAACGTGCTCTTGGAAGCGGCCAACTGGAATGGCCCGCACATCCGTCGCACCCAGACGGTGCTGAAGGCGCGAACGGAGGCCGGAGCCCGCTTCGAGAAGAATCTGAATCCGGAGCTCGCGATGGTCGCTTGGCGCCGAGGGATGCGCTTGTTGCTAGAGACCGGCGGCGGAACCGCGTGCAAGGGCGTGGTGGACGTCTACCCCGGTCAGCAGCCACAACGCGCCGTGCACGTGACAAGGTCGCGGATGCTGCAGATCTTGGCCGACGATGTGCCAGTGGAGCGGGTGCGCAGCGTGCTGGAAGGGCTGGGGTTTGGCGCCCGCTGGGTGCCGCCCGAGAAGTATGTCGTGACGGCGCCGTATTGGCGCACGGACATCGCCATTCCCGACGACGTGGTGGAAGAGGTGGGTCGTGTGATTGGCTACGACCATCTGCCCAGCTACCCACTCGCTGGGTCGCTGCCGGAACCGGCTGTGGATCCAGTGCTGGAGACACGGGAGCTGGTTCGTGATGCGCTGGTCACGGCGGGTCTGTCGGAGGTGATTAACTACTCAACGTCGAGCCGCGAAATCGTGGAGAAGGTGCAGCCGCTGGAATCGATCACCGATCACGAGCCGTTACCGCTGGTGAATCCAATGAGCGCGGAGCGAGCGTCGATGCGGACGTCACTGAGGCCCGGCGTTCTCGAGTCATACGCGGCAAACTATCGACAGGTTGAGGGACCGCTGGGGCTGTTCGAGATCGGCAAGGTGTTCCTGCCCATCGATGATGATCTGCCAGCGGAAGAGACCCTGGCGGTCGCCCTGATTGGTGGCCGCACGGCGGTCTCGCCACATTCCGGATCCACCGGCGCCGAGAGTCGATCGGTCGACTTCTTCGACGCCAAGGCTGCGGTGGACCTGGTGGGATCAGCTCTGGGCCTGGAGCTGATCTATGAGAGTGCGTTGGATACGAGCGACGGGCCGGATCCGGCCCTGCTGGCAGGCGCCACCGCTCGGGTCTCCGTGGAGGGAAGAGCGGTGGGAGTGCTCGGACAGCTCGATCCAGCGGTGGGAGAGCGATTCGACATCGAGGGAGATGTGTTCCTCTTGGAGTGCGCGGTGAGTGCGCTGGCAGAGGTGCGGTCGGAGGGGCTGGAGATGACCTCAATCAGTCGCTTCCCAGCCGTGACGGAGGACTTGGCGATCGTCGTGGATCTGGACGTGTCGGCGGCGACGGTACGGGCGATTGTGGAGCGCCACGGTCTGGTTGAACGTGCTGATCTCTTTGATGTGTACGAGGGTGACCAGGTGCCCGGAGGCAAGAAATCGCTGGCCTACGCGGTGCATTACCGGGCGCCGGATCGCACGCTGCGGGACAAAGAGGTCGCGAAGCTGCGCGCGGGGATCGTGAAGCAGTTGGACCGGGAGCTCGGAGCGTCGTTGCGCGGGTAGCGGCCCGGGGCACGGTGCATCAGCGCGACGAGCCAAACCGAGATACGAGGTACTGATGTCCGAGTCTGCGACGCCGATCTGCGAATCCTGCGGCGAGGGATTCGAGGTCCCGAAGTCGACGAGGGAGCGGTTCCCCGGTTGGACACCGAGCCTGTGCCCGGCATGTTTCAAGCCGAAGCCTCGCGGTTCGAAAAGCGGGCGACGGCGCAAAGCCTCGTCGGCCACGAAAGAACTCGATCTGACGAGAGCCCAGGTGTTGGATCGGTACCAAGACGGTCCGTCGTCCGGCGTCTTCACCGACGGTGCGTGCACGGGAAATCCGGGACCGGGAGGTTGGGGGGCAGTGTTCGTTCGCGATGGCGAGATCGTGGAGGAACGATGCGGCGAGGATCAGGCGACGACGAACAACCGGATGGAACTGCAGGCGATGATCGCGGGGCTGCGGATGGCCCCTGTCGACGAGCCAGTAGATATCTATTCAGATAGTCAGTTGGTCGTGAATACGTTGACGAAGTGGGCGGCGGGCTGGGAGGCGCATGGCTGGCGGAAGAACAAGGGAAAGGGTGGCGCGGATAAGACCGAGGTCAAGAACCTCGATCTCGTGAAGGAAGTCTACGCCGCGAGCAAGTCGCGACCTCTAGCCCGGATCCAGTGGGTGCGCGCCCACGAAGGCACGCGATGGAATGAGTACGCGGATGCGCTGGCGACGGCGTTCCGTCGGGCGACGCCGTAACGCCTCCCGTGCGGCGGTGGGGCGTTTACTTTGGTGGGCCGCTCGATCCGGTTCGGTGATGTAATTCTGATGCATGTCCGAGACTAGTTGTCTTCCCATCCAGGAGATGGGTTGGTACCGTCGACGGCGTCCCGCAAAGGACTGACGAATCATGAAGCGAGCCCAGTGAAGGGGAGCCCCAATGCCAGAGTCCGTGCTGACAGAAGAGATGCTTGAACGATTCCGCGGCCGCGCGGGCAAGTACGACAAAGAGAACACGTTCTTCCACGAGGACTTCGAGGAGCTACGTGACGCTGGGTATCTGAAGCTCTGTCTGCCAGAGGAGTTCGGCGGCGCGAACGCCACACTGGCCGAGGCGGCGGAGGAGTAGCGCAAGCTCGCGGCCTACGCGCCGGCGACGGCGCTGGCGACGAACATGCACTTCTACTGGACGGGCCTCGCCGCCGATCTGCTGCGCGCGGGCGACGACACTTGTCGCTGGATGCTGGAAGCGGCCAGCAACGGCGATGTCTTCGCGGCCGGACACGGCGAACGCGGCAACGACATGCCGGTACTGGTATCTTCCTCCAGCGCGGAGAACGTGGACGGCGGATACAAATTCAGCGGGCACAAGTCCTTCGGGAGTTTGACGCCGGTCTGGGACTGGCTGGGGTTGCACGCGATGGACACTTCCGATCCGGCGGCGCCGAAGATCGTGCACGCGTTCATGAAGCGCGACACGGAGAACTACCGAATCGATAAGGTCTGGGACGCACTGGGGATGCGAGCGACGGCGAGTGAGGACACCATCCTGGAGGGCGCGATCGTCCCGGATGAGTATGCGAGCTACGTCGTGCCGGTCGGATTCGCGGGCGCAAACCTGTTTGTACTCGGCATCTTTGCCTGGGCGGATGTGATGTTCTCTCACATCTACTGCGGGCTCGCGCGGCGCGCGGTGGAGCTGACCCGCGAGAACCTTTCAAGTCGCAAGTCGGTCGCGATCGCGAGCGGCGAGTACCGCTTCCATCCCGAGTTGCAGCACGGCTTCGCGGAGATGGTGATGGCGGTGGAGAGCATTGAGGCGCTGATCGAGAAGCTGGCGGCGGACTGGTCGGAACAGGTGCCGAACGCGGCAAACTGGGCCCCGGAGACAGCCGGTGGCTTCGCGGCACGCATCGTCAGCGCCAAGTACCAGGCGACGGAAGCGGCGTTCAAGGTGGTCGACCAAGCGGTGGATATCTGTGGGGGCTTCGGTGTGGCACGCGGCGGCGAGCTGGAGCGGCTCTTCCGCGACTCACGGATGGGCCGTATGCACCCGGCGACGTCGCCGGTGGCGCATGAGGTGGTGGCGAAGATCCACTTGGGCATCGATCCGGACGTCCAACCCCGCTGAGGCTAGGGGCTGAGCCCCTTTCGCTTTGGATGTTTGGTCGGCGTTGCGGGCTTCTGTCTGCTGATCCTTGAGTTCATGGTTCACTACTTCTCGGAAGGGGTCCGGAGGCAATTGCCCTCTTCAGCACGGCTATGCTGGCCGTGCTGAGGGGAGACGCGAACGATGACTCAAGAGATACGCGGGTTGGACGAGCTGCGGGCGGAGACCCTGGTGGGGTGGGATAAGAACGCCGCCTACTTCGATGGCCAACTGGATGAAGATGGCGATGAGTGGCAGCGGGAGCTGATTGGGCCGGTCGTGGAGCGCCTTCTCGGCCTCGGTCCGAAGGATCGGCTCTTGGAGGTCGCGTGCGGGAACGGGGTGTTCGCGCGTCGGATGGCGCGGACGGGCGTCCACGTGACGGCGACGGACTTCTCTCCGAAGATGATCGAAGTGGCATCCCAGCGCGCACCCGAGCTATCGAACCTAATCGATTACTCGGTTGCCGATGCCAACGATGAAGGCGCGCTGGCGGCCCTGGCAGAGACCCAGTTCGACGCGGCCGTGTGCAACATGTCAATCATGTCGATGCCCGAATTGAAGCCCATGTACGAGGCGGTCTACTCGCAGGTGAAGCCGGGGGCAGCTTCGTCGTTTCCACGCTGCATCCGTCCTTTGCGACCACGTTGCCCAAGGTGGAGAAAGAGGACGTGGAGACGGCGGAGGGGATGGAGGGGGCGACGACGGCGTGGTCGATCAATCTGGGGCGCTATAAGACCCCGTTCGTCTCCAAAGGCGTCGCGATCATTGGCCAACCCGAGCCCCAGTATTACTTCCACCGGCCGCTGGAGTACTTGCTGGTGGAGCCGTTCGAGGTGGGCTGGGTCTTGGATGCATTGGAAGAACCCACGCTCACGCAAAAGCAGCGGTCGAAGCTGCGGATGATGTGGGAGACGCTGCCGGAGATTCCGCCGGTCCTTGTCATGCGCTTCCGCCGCGGGCTCAGCCCGGTTTGATCGGCGCTCGGCTGCGTCCCGCTCTCGATCCCGGGAGGCGCGCCAGGCGTGGGGGCGAGTGCCGGTGTCAGTCAAAGGGGGGAAACGAAGCTCGCGGGCGGACAGAGATGAGAACGCCCCGGGGGTGGGCCGGGGCGTTCTAGGGCGCGGTCAAACGTCTGGTTGGGGAGCCTCGTTGGGGCGCTAGGCGGCTTCGAGGGCGACCTTCGCTTGGCCGACGAGTTGGCCGAACGTCTCGGGCTCGCGGACAGCAAGATCGGCGAGCATTTTGCGGTCGATCTGGATATCAGCCTTGTTGAGGCCATCGATGAGCCGACTGTAGCTAAGGCCGTGCAGGCGGGCACCGGCGTTGATGCGCTGGATCCAAAGTCGGCGAAACTGTCCTTTGCGGTCGCGGCGGTCGCGGTAGGCGTAGGAGAGAGCGTGCAGCCGCGACTCGTTGGCGCGGCGAAAGACGCGACGGCGCTGCCCCTTGTGGCCCTTGGTGGCCTGGAGAACTTTCTTGTGTCGTCGTGGCTCGGTGCGGCCACCCTTGACGCGGGGCATCGGCGGTCTCCCTCAATGCGCTGCGGTGCCGGTGGACCGACGTGCGCGCGCGTGCTGGCTCATCAGTGTTGATTATCCCGGCTCAGTCGCCGTAGGGCAGCAACGACTTAACAGTTTTAGCGTAGGCGCCGTTGACTTCCTGCATCTCGCGCATCTGGTGGAGTTGGCGCTTCTTCTTCTTCATCTTGTTGTGGCCGCGATAGCCCTTCATCCGCAGGACTTTCCCGGTGCCGGTGACGCGGAAGCGCTTCTGCGCACCTTTGTGGGTCTTCATTTTTGGCATGGTGCAACTCTCAATCGGGCTGATCAATGTGGTCAGGCGGATCAGCCTCAACCGTGGTCTGTTGTCTCTCTGGCAGGCCGCGCTTGTCGCGACGGAGCGCTAGCCGGCGGCTTCCTCTGTAACGGGTTGTTCATCGGCGGTCGCCGCTTCCGTGGCCGCCTTATTCGCTTCCTTGGCCAGCGACGCGGCCTTGACCTTGTCCTCAGCAACGATGACGTTCATGAAGCGGCCTTCCATCGAGACGTTCTTCTCGACGCTGAGGGGAATCCCATCCTCTGCCAGGGCCGCCATGATCTCCTTGATGCGCTCTCGGCCAATCTCGGGGTGCGTGATTTCACGACCGCGGAACTGGACGGTGATTTTGACCTTGTCGCCCTCCCGCAGCAATTTGGCGGCGGTGCGGACCTTGAAGTCGCGGTCGTGCTTGCCAATGTTGGGTCGCACTTTCACTTCACGCAGGCCAGCATTCTTCTGCTTCTTCCGCCCCTCGCTCTCTTTCTTGGACTGCTCATACTTGAACTTGCCGTAGTCCAAGATGCGACAGACGGGCGGATGAGCGCCGGGCGCGACTTCGACCAGATCGAGGCCACGTTCTTGGGCGAGGCGCACCGCTTGCTCGGTGGGCAAAACGCCCGCCTGCTCACCGGCCTCATCAATTAGACGGACTTCTCGGACCCGGATGCGATCGTTGATGCGAAACTCACGAGGTGCCAGGGATGGCCTCCACTCAGTATCTGTGGCTGAAGGGATTCAATGCAGATACCTAACGATGCTAGCAATCAGGCATTGGGCGAGCAATCGCCGCGGCGGCGGCGGCTCCATGTCCCCTAGTTTCGCTGAGCGGCGGGCGAGCCTACGCCTCGACCTCAAGAACGAGGAGGACGTCCCCCTGTTCGACCGGATCCGCGGCGGCGACGTTGACGGCCTGCACCACGGCGTCGACCGGGGTCTTGATTTCGTTATTCATCTTCATCGCGACGACGACGACGAGCGGATCCCCCTTCTCAACGACGTCGCCGGCAGAGACCAGCACCTCCACGACTGCGCCCGTCATGGGCGAGAGCACCGGGACTTCGCCTTCGGCCATCTCCGCGGCGCCGGCCGATCCGGCAGCGCGGTGGATGCGGACGGAGTGTGCATCCGGGCCGACGAAGACATCGAGCCCAACCTCACCGCGTGTGACCCAGACCTCGGTGGTGACGCCATCGACGATCAGCCGATGCAACGCGCCGCGGCCGACGCGCCGGAGGCTGACGTCGTGATCGTCTTCCCCGATCCGCATCGAGAAGGATCCATCGTCACGCTCCACAATCTCCAGATCGTGGTGGGTGAGCCCAACGGCTAGAGATAGCTTCTTCGCCATCCGATCTCCAGTGGGGTGCGCTTGCCCCGGGCATACATGCCCCAGGCCCGGCTGCGGTTGCCAACGCTGTTGAGACGCGGTTCGGTGGGCGCCGACTCACCGTCCTTGCTGAGAAACGCGGCGGCGACGAGGGCGGCGGCGACGGTGGTATCGGGGCGATCCCGGCCGATTTCGAAGGCCTCTTCCACGTAGTCCGTGGTGATGTCCCCGGCGATGAAGTTAGCGTCGTCGAGCATCGCCAGGTGGAAGGGGATGCTAGTCGAGACACCGAGGATCTGGAACTCGGAGAGGGCGCGCTTCATGCGCTGGCGGCACTGCTCACGGTCCTCGCCCCAGGTGACGAGCTTCGCCAGGAGGGAGTCGTAGTTAATGCTGACTTCCATGCCGGCGTGGAGCATGCTTTCGACGCGGACGCCGGGTCCGGCGGGTTCCCGGTAGAACGGGATGTGGCCGGTGCTGGGAAGGTAGCCGTTGAAGGGGTCCTCGGCGATGATCCGGCATTCCATGGACCAGCCATGCAAAGGACGGTCGTCGCTGGTGTAAGTGAGGGGCTCCCCAGCAGCGACGCGGAGTTGGTCGGCGACGAGATCGACGCCACGCACCATCTCCGTGACGGGGTGTTCAACCTGGAGGCGTGTGTTCATTTCGAGGAAAGCGAACTCATCCTCGCCGTAGACGAGGAATTCCACGGTGCCGGCGCTGACATAGTGGACGGCGCGGGCGACGTTGGCCGCGGCCTCCTCCATGTGTGCACGCAACTCGGGGGAGACGGCGGTGGACGGCGCCTCTTCGATGAGCTTCTGGCGCCGACGTTGGATGGAGCATTCGCGCTCACCGAGGGTGACGACGTTGCCGTGCTTATCGGCGATGACTTGGATCTCAATGTGACGCGCCGGGCTGATGTACTTCTCGATGAAGACGGCGTCGTCGCCAAAGGCGGCGCGAGCTTCGTCCTGGGCATTGGTCATGGCCCGGGCGAGTTCGCCCTCGCTGTCGACGATGCGGATGCCTTTGCCGCCGCCCCCGGCCGAGGCCTTGATGGCGACGGGGTAGCCGATCTCGTTGGCGATCTTGATCGCCTCTTTGGGATCGGCGACGGGGTCGATGGTACCGGGGACAATGGGGACGCCCGCGGCCTTCATGGTGCGGCGCGATTCAATCTTGTCGCCCATGCGCTGCATGGCCCGGCCAGAGGGGCCAACGAAGGTGATCCCGGCGTCGTCACAGGCGTCGACGAAGGCGGCGTTTTCGGAGAGGAAACCGTAGCCGGGGTGAATGGCGTCGACCCCGGCCTGTTTGGCGACTTCGAGGATGCGGTCGGTGTTGAGATAGGACTCGCTGGAGGGGGCGGGGCCGATGCAATAGGCCTCGTCGGCGAGGCGGACGTGGGGGAGATTGGCGTCGACATCGGAGTGGACGGCGACGGTGGCGATGCCGATGTCGCGCGCGCCGCGAATGACGCGGACGGCGATCTCGCCGCGATTGGCGACGAGGAGTTTCTTGAAGGGTGGCGTGGTGCTTGGGCCAGAGGGCGCCATGCGAGGCATACTCCTAGCTCCGCCAGGCGGAGTGCCCTCCTTCAGGACAGCCCGCCGGGTCGCTGCCGAGCATCATAGGTGGGCCACGGCGTATGGGGTTATCGACGTTGTCGATAAGTACAGCGGGACATAACCACGCTGTGCACGAACGGGGTTTCCGGTTCGAAGACTTGGGAGAGACGTCGTTGAAGGGGTTCGACGAGCCGTTGCGGCTATTCAGCGAGGGCCGATCGGCAGGCTAGGCGTTCATCGACCGGCAGCGGCACGGCTTTGTTGACGGCCGCGGGTGTGCTGATCGAGGGTGAGCTTGCGGAGGCGGACGTGGTTGGGGGTGACTTCCAGACACTCGTCTTCGCGGATGAATTCCAGCGATTGCTCCAAGGAGAGCAGGCGAGGCGGGATCAGCTTCTCGGTCTCGTCCTTGGTGGAGGAGCGGACGTTGCTCTGCTTCTTCTCTTTGGTGGGATTGACGTTCATGTCTTCAGTGCGCGGGTTCTCGCCGACGATCATGCCTTCGTAGACATCGACGCCGGGTCCGACGAAGAGGACGCCGCGCTCCTGCAGGTTGAGCAGGGCGTAGGAGTTGCTGGCGCCACGCCGATCGGCGACGAGGCTGCCGGTGGGGCGGATGCGGAGGTCGCCGTGCCAGGGCTCGTAGCCGTCGAAGACGTGATGGAGGATGCCGGTGCCGCGCGTCTCCGTGAGGAAGGCGGTGTGGAAACCAATCAGGCCGCGGGCGGGAATCACATAGTCCATGCGAACGCGTCCGCTGCCGTGGTTGACCATCTGATCGAGACGGCCCTTGCGCGGGGCGATGATCTGGGTGACGGCACCCATGTACTCCTCCGGGATGTCGATGGAGAGGCGCTCGACGGGTTCGTGGTGCTTGCCGTCGATCTCGCGGATGACGACTTCGGGCTTGCCCACGGTGATCTCGAAGCCTTCGCGCCGCATGGTCTCGACGAGGACGGCGAGCTGGAGTTCGCCGCGACCTTGGACAATCCAGGTGTCGGGACGGTCGGCGTCGACGACGCGGATGGAGACGTTGCCGACGGCTTCGGCGTCGAGGCGGTTCTTGACGAGGCGGCCGGTCAGTTGCTTGCCATCCAAGCCCGAGAGCGGGGAGGTATTGATACCGATGGTCATAGAGAGACTGGGTTCGTCGATGGTGATCACGGGCAGCGGCCGCGGGTCTTCGACGTCGGTCAGGGTTTCGCCGATCGTGACGTCCGGCAGGCCAGCGATGCCGATGATCTCGCCGGGGCCAGCCTCCTCCGCGTCGACGCGTTCGAGAGCTTCGGTGACATAGAGCTCCGTGATGCGGACTTGCTCCTGCCCACCGTCGAGGCGGCAGCGGGTGACCATCTCGCCCTTGCGAATGTTCCCTTGCAGGACGCGGCACAACGCGATCCGCCCGACATAGGACGAGGCGTCGAGGTTGGTGACGAGGGCTTGCAGCGGGTGGTCTTCTTCATAATCGGGGGCGGGAATGGCGTCCAGCAGGGTGGCGAAGAGCGGTTCCAGATCGGCGCTGGGCGTGTCGAGGTCGAGGCTGGCGGCGCCTTCGCGGGCGTTGCAGTAGACGATGGGGAAGTTGATCTGCGACTCGTCGGCGTCGAGGTCGAAGAAGAGTTCGTAGACCTCGTCGACGACCTCTTGGATGCGGGCGTCGGGGCGGTCGATCTTGTTGATAACGAGAACGATATGAAGCTTGGCCTCCAACGCCTTGCGCAGGACGAAGCGGGTTTGGGGGAGGGGGCCTTCGCTGGAATCGACAAGGAGGAGGACGCCATCGACCATGGTCAGGCCGCGCTCCACCTCGCCGCCGAAATCGGCGTGGCCGGGAGTGTCGATGATGTTGATCTTGACGTCGTTGCCCTGAGCGTCGGGGACGTGAATGGCGGTGTTCTTGGCGAGAATGGTGATGCCCTTCTCGCGCTCCAGGTCCATGGAGTCCATGACGCGTTCGTCGACGTGCTGATGTTCGGCGAAGGAGCCGGACTGGCGCAGCATGGCGTCAACAAGGGTGGTTTTGCCGTGGTCGACGTGGGCGATGATCGCCACGTTCCGCAGATCGTCGCGGGTAGGCATGGTGTGATTCCTGGGGGCTGCGAGCGGTATTTCGAGGTGATCTCAGCTTATGGGGCCGAGGTGATTCGGTCTGTGTCGTGGGCACCTACGACCGCGGCGGAGAGCTAGAATCAGGGGCATGGACGCGCCACCAATTCAGTACACGCGGACGACGGATAGGGTCAACATCGCCTACACGGAAGTGGGCGAGGGCCCGCCGCTCTTGGTGATCCCGCGAATCCCGTATATGAACAGCGCCGAGATCTGGCTGATGCCAGGATTCCGCGAGGAGTTGCTGTTCTTCGCGCGTCACCACCGAGTGATTTAGTACGACAACCGCGGCTCCGGGCAATCGGGCCGGAAGATCAGCCAGGTGTCTGTGGATGATCTGCTCCTGGACGTGGAGGCGGTCCTCGCGGCGACGAACGTTGAGCGGGCGCTTTTCTATGGGCACACAGAAGGCGGGCTGCTGGCGCTGGGTGTTGCGCTGAAGCGGCCAGACTTGGTGGAGCGATTGTTGCTGGTCGATCCGATGGCCAACCACCGCTGGGCGGAGCGGTCGTCGGAGGGGGCGGCGATGCCAAGGCCCAGGAGATTCTGCGCGTGCATGACGAGGCGGTGCGCGACGCGCTGTCGGCGCACGAGGGGGAAGAGGTGAAGTACACCGGCGACGGAATCATGGCGTCGTTCGGGTCAGCGGCGGCGGCGGCGGTGGAGGCCGCGGCAGAGATTCAGCGAGTGCTCAACGCTGCCGAGGTGCCGGTACGGATTGGCTTGAACGCGGGGGAGCCGATCGCGGAGAACGACGACTACTTCGGCAGTGCCGTGCAATTGGCCGCACGAGTTTGTGCGGAGGCGGGCCCCGGGCAAGTGCTGGCGCCGCAGGTCGTGCGGGACCTGTGTCGAGGGAAAGGGCTTCGCTTCATCGACCGGGGGGAGGCGTCGTTGAAGGGGTTTGAGGAGCCGGTGCGGCTGTTTGTCGTGGGGGCCGTAGCGGCTCCTAGGGCTCACGCATCCGTTCCTGGACCTCTTGCGACAGCCCCGTTAGGAAACGCTCGACCTCCTGCACGCCGAGGTCTTCGCCGCCGCGCTTGCGGATGGCAACGGAGTTCGCCTCCTCTTCCGCGTCGCCGACGACGAGGAGGTAGGGGATCTTCTGGAGCTGGCCGTTGCGGATCTTGGCCTGCATGCGCTCGCCGCCCGCGTCGACGTCGACGCGGAGGCCGAGGGCTTTGGCTTGGGTCTCAACTTTCTTTGCATAATCCAGATGGCGATCGGCGATGGGGACGAGTCGGGCTTGGACGGGGGCGAGCCAGGCCGGGAAATTGCCGGCCCAGTGCTCGATCAGGACCCCCATGAAGCGCTCGGTCGACCCAACCACGGCGCGATGGAGAACAACGGGGGTGTGCTTGGCGCCGTCCTCGCCGATGTATTCGCAGCCGATGCGTTCGGGCTGAATGAGGTCGATCTGGATGGTGGAGAGCTGCCATTCGCGGCCGAGGGCGTCGAGGGCGAAGAAGTCGGCCTTGGGGCCGTAGAACGCGGCCTCACCTTCCTCTTCCGTGTATTCGAGGCCGGAGGCCTTCATGGCGGTGCGGAGGGCTTCGACGGCGGCGTCCCATTTCTCTGGCGCGGCGACGTACTTGCCCTCCCCGCCCGGCAGCGACAACGCCACGCGGAGGTCGAGCCCGAAGGTCGCCATCTCTTCTTGCACGATCTCCAGGCAGAGCAGGAACTCGCTGGTGATTTGCTCTTCCATACAGAAGATGTGGCAATCGTCCTGGGTGAGTGAGCGGACGCGGGTGAGACCGCTGAGGACGCCTGAGCGCTCGTAGCGGTAAAGGGTGGCGAATTCGGAGTAGCGGATCGGCAGTTCGCGATATGAGTGCAGTTCCGCCTTAAACAGCGTCATGTGCGAGGGGCAGTTCATAGGCTTGAGGAAGTACGCGTTGTCGCCATCGATCATGGGCGGGAACATGTCGCTGTCGTAGTTGTCGATGTGGCCAGACTTTTCGTAGAGCTGACGCTTGGCGATGTGCCCCGTCCAGACGTGCTCGAAGCCCTTGCGGGTCTGCACCTCTCGCGTGTAGGACTCGATTTCGTGGCGGATGATCTCGCCCTTGGGCAGAAAGAGCGGGATCCCGGCGCCGATATCTTCGGAGAAGGCGAAGAGGCCCAACTCACGGCCGAGGCGGCGATGATCGCGACGGGCGGCTTCCTCAAGCCGTTCGAGGTGCGCGGTGAGTTCGTCCTTGGCCGAGAAGAGCGCGCCGTAGACGCGTTGGAGCTGCGGCTTGTTCTCGTCGCCACGCCAGTAGGCTCCGGCGGAGCTCATCAGCTTGAAGTAACCGAGCTGTTTGGTGTGCTGGACGTGGCCGCCACGGCAGAGGTCGGTGAAGTCGGCGTGGGTGCAGGTGCCGACGGTGGCGCTGTCTTCGGTGAATTGATCGATCAGTTCGAGCTTGAAGGGCTGGTCGGCGAATCGGTCACGGGCGGCGGCGCCCTGAACTTCTTCCCAGACGAACTTGTGACCGCGCTTGGCCTCCTTCTTCATGCGCTTCTCAAGGTCCTTGAGATCCTCTGGGGTGAGGGGGCGCGGGAGGAGGAAGTCGTAATAGAAGCCGGTGTCGATGGGGGGGCCGATGGCCAATTTGGCGTCGGGGAAGATCTGCAGCATGACCTGGGCCAGGACGTGGGCAGCGGAGTGCCGCTGGCGGCGTAGCCACTCCTCCGGCTCGACGCTGTCGCGGGCGGCGACGGCGGTGGTCGAGTCGACCTGTGGTTGGTCCGCTGACGGATCCTCTAGCGCTTGCCCTGCCATCGGTCGGTCCCCTTCCTTCGGCTGCTCCGAGCGAAAGCCCGGCTTCGCAGCACACTTAAACGACAAAACCCCATCCCAACTGGGACGGGGTTGCTCCCGCGGTTCCACCCAAATTTCTCCGGCGCTGCGCGCTAGTCCTTGGAGGACCGAACACGCGAGCGTCAAAGCACTCGTGGCGACCGATAACGGGGTCGGGCCGGATTCCCTACTTGCCGGCTGGGTTGGCCAGCGGCGTTTGGATCATCACTCGGAGGGGGTCCGCGTTCCGGGCCGGTACGGGCTTGCAGCAGCCGCCCGCTCTCTGAGAACCGGGAATCTGGGCGCGTCTGTCCTCGTCATCGCTTTGCGTTCTTGGCTGAACTATAGACCAAATGGTGGGCGATACTGGACTCGAACCAGTGACCTCTACGATGTCAACGTAGCGCTCTAGCCAACTGAGCTAACCGCCCCCGGGTTCACGCGTCCATCCTAAGCGATATCCGGTGCCCGATCTGTTCAGGCTGATCGGTTCACGGCAGCGGCTTCGATCGTCTCGGAGGCGGCTTCGGATCGTGACGATCCGGCTTGGCGCGGCAGTCAAGCGCCGATGGTTGCGTTGACCGCGAGCGGGGCAGTCGGTAGTGTTGCCCTCGCGAGCGGACGTGTACGCCCTGCGTGCAAATATGCAGAAGGCGTGTTGTCTGGGATCCTTTGGTGAGGCCCCGTCGACGCACACAATCAGAGTAGGTGGGGCCGCTAGCTCAATTGGCAGAGCAGCTGACTCTTAATCAGCCGGTTCGGGGTTCGAGTCCCTGGCGGCTCACCAGACATCCGCCAATCCCGAACAGATCGGCCGCTGAGGGCCGATTCGCCAAGGACCCGGTCCAGACAAGGGGCGGGTCGATAACGGGGAAGTGTCGGAATTGGTAGACGAGCATGATTTAGGATCATGTGCCGCAAGGCGTAGGAGTTCGAGTCTCCTCTTCCCCACCAAGAGGGATGAAGGCCAGCGAAGGAAACGGGCCCGCGCATGGGGCCACTCGGAGCAAGCCCGTATGGAGTGCAGGAGCACGTAGATGGCTGAGCCGCTGCTGAGAGTTGAAGACCTGAGCACCCATTTCTTCACATCGCAAGGCGTGGTGAAGGCCGTCACCGACGTCACCTACGACATCCAACCCGGCGAGACGCTGGGGCTGGTGGGCGAGAGCGGGAGCGGGAAATCCGTGAGCGCCCTCTCCTTGATGCGCCTGATTCCGAACCCCCCCGGCAAGATCGTCGCCGGTGAAGTGTGGTTCGGCGGCGAGAACATCTTGGAAGTCAGCGACCAGCGGATCCGGGAGATCCGTGGCAATGAAATCGCCATGGTCTTCCAGGAGCCGATGACGTCGCTCAACCCGGTGCTGACCATTGGCCGCCAGCTCACCGAGGCGCTGCAGCTACACCTGCACATGAACAACAGCCAGGCCAATGAACGGGCCGTGGAACTCCTGCACATGGTGGGGATTCCCGCCGCGGATGAGCGCTTGTTCGACTACCCCCACCAATTCTCGGGCGGGATGCGTCAGCGCGTGATGATCGCGATGGCGCTCTCCTGCGACCCCAAGCTGCTCTTGGCCGACGAGCCCACGACGGCGTTGGATGTGACGATTCAGGCGCAGGTCCTGGAAGTGATGGCGCGTCTGAGCCGTGAGCTCGGGACCGCAGTCGTCGTGATTACGCACAACCTCGGTGTGGTGGCGCGTTATGCGGACCGCGTCAACGTCATGTACGGCGGTCGCATCGTGGAGATGGGGCCGGCGGACGAGATTTATCACGCGCCGCAGCACGCCTACACGTTAGGCCTGCTGGAATCCGTGCCGCGGCTGGATGCGCGCGAAGGGCGCTTGCTGCCGATTGAAGGCGCGCCACCGGACCTCACGAACCTGCCACCGGGCTGCTCATTCGCGCCACGTTGCCGGTTTGCCACGGACCAGTGTCGGGCTGAGCGCCCGGAGCTGATCGAGATGTCGAAAGATCACAAGGTCGCGTGTTGGGAGAGCGAAGCGGTGCTCGCCGAAGCCCGCGCAAAGGTCCTCAGTGCATTGGCTGTCGAGGAGTAACCATGGTCACCGAAAATGGCAACGACGGCGAAGATGGGGACGGCCAAGGGCAGGCCACCAAGAGCGTCAGCAGTGAGGTCGCGGTTGGCTCACTGACTCCGGAGGAGATGCGACAAGCCGCGACCGCGGCGGCGAACTCCGCCGCGATCGCGACCGCACCCAGCGGGGACGCGGGGCGAAACAAGCCGTTCGAGAACACGCTGGTCGAGGTCGAAGACCTCAAGATGTACTTTCCCGTAACTTCGGGGCTGTTTATTCAGCGCAAAGTGGCGGACATCAAGGCCGTGGACGGCATCTCCTTCACGGTGAAGGAGGGCGAGACGCTCGGGTTGGTGGGTGAATCGGGCTGCGGCAAGTCGACAACGGGCCGGGCCATCCTGCAACTCTACGCGACCACCGCCGGCGACGTTTGGATGCACTCGCCCCAGCACGCCCGCGCCGTCGGATCGACGGAGGCCGAGCGTTCCGCAGTGGACGCCGCGGCGGTAGCGGCCGGTGTCACGATGGAGGGCGATCGGGTCAACCTGACGACGCTGAAGGGCCGTACCCTGCGCCGCTACCGCCGACAAATGCAGATGATTTTCCAGGATCCTTACGCCTCGCTGAACCCGCGCATGAGCGTGGGAGCGATCGTGGGTGAGCCGATGGCCATCCACGGGCTGCACAAGGGGCGTCGCAAGGAGCGCGTGCGAGAGATTCTGGAGACGGTGGGTCTCAACCCGTTCTTCGCCAGCCGCTATCCGCACGAGTTCTCCGGCGGCCAGCGACAGCGCATTGGAATCGCCCGGGCGCTGGCAGTGGAGCCGGCATTCATCGTGGCCGACGAGCCGGTCTCGGCGCTGGACGTATCGATTCAGGCGCAGATCATCAACCTGATGGAGGATCTGCAGGCCGACTTCGGGCTGACGTATCTGTTCATCGCGCACGATCTGTCGGTGGTGCGGCACATCAGTCACCGCATCGCGGTGATGTACTTGGGCAAAATCGTGGAGCTGGCCAACAGCGACGAACTCTACGAGAACCCGCTACATCCCTACACGCAGGCTTTGATTTCCGCGGTGCCGATTCCCGACCCGACCATCGAACGTCAGCGGGAGCGCATCGTCTTGACGGGTGATGTGCCCAGTCCGCTCGCCCCCCCACCCGGCTGCAACTTCCACACGCGCTGCCCCATCGCCATCGATGTCTGCCGTGAGGAAGACCCGGAGTGGCGAGAGATCAATCCTGAGCACTTCTCGAAGTGTCATCGGATCTAGACGGCTCTGGTCTTGGCCGACGGGCGTCCTGCATCGATGTGAGGCGATTGACGCCGCTGATCGCGGGCGTTGCCTAGTCCCCGCGCCGCTGATTGACGTCCGAGATTGCACACCTGGTTGATAGGCCATCCGCGCGGCGGTGATACGATCGATCGCGATGACCCAGGACCAGATCCGTAACTTTGCCATCATCGCCCACATCGACCACGGGAAGTCGACGCTATCCGATCGCCTCTTGGAGGTGACCCGGACCGTCGATCCGCGCCAGATGTCGGCGCAGCTGCTGGACTCCATGGACTTAGAGCGGGAAAAAGGGATCACCATTAAAGCCCGTGCGGTCCACATGGACTACGCGGCGCCGGACGGGAAGCAGTACGAACTCAACCTGATCGACACGCCCGGCCACGTGGACTTCTCCTACGAAGTGTCGCGCTCGCTGGCGGCGGCGGAAGGGGCGCTGTTGGTCGTTGATGCGGCGGAGGGGATCCAGGCGCAGACGCTGGCCAACGTCTACCTGGCGCTGGAGCAGGACCTGACCATCCTGCCGGTGATCAACAAGATCGATCTGCCCGTGGCCCGGCCGGATGAGGTGGCGCGAGAACTCGCCGATGTCATCGGCTTTGACCCGCTGGACGTGCTGCGCGTCTCGGCGAAAAGCGGGGAGGGGATCGAGGAGCTGCTGGAAGCCATCGTGGAGCGGATTCCAGCTCCCGCTGGCGATCCGGAAGCACCGCCGCGCGCGATGATTTTCGATTCCGAGTACGACTCCTACAAGGGCGTGATCGCCTATGTCCGCGTTGTCGATGGGGCCTTTCAAGTGGGCAAACCGCTGCGCTTGATGACGGGGGAGCGGCGGTTGGAGCCCATGGAGTGCGGCGTGTTTCGGCCGATGCCGACCGAGCGCCCCCGAATCGAGACGGGGTCGGTGGGCTACATCGCGACGGGTCTGAAAGAGGTGGACGACGTCCGCGTGGGGGACACGATCACGACCTGGGCGAACCCCGCCGAGAAGCGCCTGCCTGGATACGAAGAGCCGAAATCCATGGTGTTCGCCGGGCTCTATCCGACGAACTCCGCCGACTATCCGGAGCTGACCGATGCACTGCAGAAGCTGAAGCTGAGTGACTCGTCGCTGCACTACGAGCCGGAGAGTTCCGCGGCGCTGGGATTCGGCTATCGCATGGGGTTCTTGGGGTTGTTGCACATGGAGATCGTGCAGGAGCGCCTGGAGCGGGAGTACGGGCTGGCGCTGATCTTCACGGCGCCCTCGGTGGCGTACGAATTGGAGATCACCGACGGGCGGGTGGAGATCATCGACAATCCCGCGGCACTACCCGACCCGACGCGGATCGCGGAGGTCCGCGAGCCCTGGGTGCACATCAGTGTGATCACGCCGAATCGCTACGTGGGGGCCGTGATGGAGATCGTCACCGGCCGGCGCGGCCGCTTCGCGCGGCAGGAATACTTGGAGCGGGGCGCAGTGGAGGCGCACAGTGATCGGCTGCGGGTCCTGCTGGAGTACGAGGTGCCGCTGGCGGAGATCCTGACGGATTTCTACGACGCGCTGAAGTCGCGGACCCAGGGCTACGCCAGCCTGGATTACCAGTTCACCGGCTACGAAGCGGCCAACCTGGTCCGCCTGGACATCCTGGTCAACGGCGAGCCGGTCGATGCGCTCTCGATGATCGTGCATCGCGAGAAGTCGCAGTCACAGGGCCGGTTGTTGGTGGAACGCCTGCGGTCGTTGATTCCACGGCAGATGTTCGATGTGCCGATTCAGGCCGCGATCGGCGGCAAGATCATCGCGCGGGAGACGGTGCGCGCTCTGCGCAAGAACGTGCTCTCCAAGTGCTACGGCGGGGACGTGAGCCGGAAGCGGAAGCTGCTGGCGAAACAGGCGGCGGGAAAGAAGCGGCTGAAGCGCGTGGGCAATGTGGAGATTCCGCAGGAGGCCTTCATGGCCGTACTCGACGTGAGTAAGGCAGCGGAGGCCGCGAAGCGCTAAGCGCCAGGCTCCCAAGACACGACAGCCATTGATGTGAACGGGCTCCAGTTCGCGATCTCGTCTTGGTCTCGGGCGGCGAGGGCCTCGCGCAGGCGAGCGTCGGCGGGGGTGCCTTTCTGGACGTGGCAGCGCCGCCGATAGAGCAACATGGGGTCGGTGCCGACCTGCGCGCTGCCCAGGGCCGCGCCGCCCGGGACGCGACGGACTTCGTATCGCGCGCCGCGGGTGGCGAGGGCTTGGACGAGTTCGTCGAGCGCCGGCAATTCCTCGTAGGGTTCTCCGTGCACGGCTTCGAAGAGATCGGGGGGAGGGCTGGCACCGGCCCGGTCGCCGGCTGCGACGATGCATCGGCGCCAGGCGTGCGCTTCGAAGGCATCGAGGAAGGGAGCGATGTCACGGACGAAGTAGACGACGTGGGAACTGAAAACAACGTCCGCGGCGCCGACCGGTTCGGGCAGGGGCCATGGCGTTATCGGCAATGCCTCCAAGTTGGGAACGGAAGCGGCGGCTTGGCGAAGTCCTTCGCTCATGGCGGGGGAGCCATCGCAGACGGTCACGCCGCTGACTAATGGGGCGATGTGGGCGGCGACGCGCCCGGCGCCGGCTCCCACATCGAGGACGGTGTCGCTGGGTCGGAGCGCGGGGCGACGGTGGGCAGTTCGCGAGGTGCATCCCCGACCGAGAAGCGCGGCACGAGCTGCGCCCAGTTGTCATCGGGCCGAGGGCCCCGAAGGCGAGTCTCTTGTTCGGCATTGGCGTCGTGCATGGCGCTCCAAGCGGCAGCGACGATCGTCGCATCCGGGATCATCGCTTGCGTCATACATCCTCCAATTGCGAATCAACAGCGCGTGGGATTCGGGGAAGGGGTTGGCGTCTGCGAGTATACGTGGGGATGGTGGATCCGCTTGGCGCTGGAGATCGCACGATCCCGGAGATCTCATGGTCCTGGAGATCGTCTATGTGACCCATGCCACCAGCCTCGACAATGAGGCCGGAGTAGCCTCCGGCCAGACCGATCCCGGGCTCTCACGTCTGGGCATGGCGCAGGCCGCCGGGCTGTCTCGGCGCCTCGCACGGGAGCGCTTCGACTTGATCGTCTGTTCGGACCTGCAGCGCTCCTGGCAGACGGCGACCACCGCCTTCCGGGGCCGGATCGACATCGTGCGCGACAGCCGGCTGCGGGAGATTGACTTCGGGTCGCTGGCGCGGCGACCGCTGGGGGAGATCGACGCGGTGCGCCTGGACCACGTCGACGCACCGTTCCCGCAGGGTGAGAGCTGGGCGGAGGCCGCATCACGGCACGCTGAGCTCTTGGTCGATCTGGCGGTGCGCCGATCGCGGGTACTGCTTGTCGGACATCGGGCGACCTACGTGGCGCTTCGGCATTTCTGCGCGGCGGTTCCGTTGGTCGAGGCGGTGGCCGACCCGCGGCGCTGGCAGCCACGCTGGGACTTCTTGCATGTGACGGAGGGGAGCACCTAGCCGGTCTGCCCGGGCGGCAAGGGAATCGACTCTTCAAGCCAGCGGTCCGCTGCCTGGGGTGTGCGCAGGCGCACGAATCGGAGACCCGGCCAGGACGGGGCCGCCATGGCCGCTTCCATGTAGCGGCGACACGGGCCATGCGATCGGAGGAGGAAGAGGAAGAGCGAGTCACCTGTCAAGAAGTGCCGCCAGAATTGTTCGCGGTTCGTTCCCCAGAGGAGCTCGTCGTTGCGCCAACGTCGCCAGGTGCGCCACCAGAGCCGCCAGAAAGTGCGGGAAATCCGGTAGTCGAGCCAGACGACGAGATCAGTGCGGTCCCAGAGGATGTCCTCGATCCGGCTGGTGTAGTTGCCGGCGACGACCCAAGCCGGCCCGGAGGTAGCTTCGCGCACGTCGGCGCGGAACTGATCGGGGTCGGGATCCTGCCAGTTGGGTTGCCAAAAGAGCGCATCGAGTTCGACGATGGGGCTATGCACGCGTCGCGCGATCTCCTCGGCCAGGGTGCTCTTGCCGACGCCGGTGTTTCCGACGACGACGATTCGGCGTGGGGGCTGGAGTCTGGTATCAGGCTCGAGGATCCGCGACCTCACTCTCCTGCGAAAAGACAGGTATCAATGAAGGGAAAGGAGTGTAGCTAGTCGCCCGACTCGGCGTCGGTGGCGGCGGGAACGGCCTCGGCGGCCGAGTCCTTCGCCTGTGGCGTCTCGCCCGTGCCGTTGTCGTTCGCGGACTCATTGTCGTTCGCGGACTCATCGGAAGGACTCACCTCGGCAGCACCTTCGCTGTCGTCCGCCTCGTCGGACTCTTCGACCTGGAGCAGGCCGTCGGTTTCGAGGATGGTCTCGCGGATGGCCTCAAGCGTGTCAGAGTCGGCGCCTTCCAAGGCGTAAGTAACGAGGGAAAAGAGGACATCGCCGGTGATCAACGCGTAGCCAAAGTTGTCGCAGGCGTTGAGCAGCGAGTCCGTGTAGGGAGTGCGGCGCTTGCCCGGCTCCGTCAGTCGCTCGCCGTTGACGACGACGATCCCCTTGCGGCGTTCGCCGGAACGGAGGAACTCCGCTTCGACACGACACTGCAAAGCAAGGTAGGCGCCCTCGCTGACCGTCTGGGCGGAGGCGTCGATCTCGACCAAGGCAATCTCTTTACCTTCGCGGAGGTCGGCGGGTTGGTTGAGGTTGGGCGAAACCGTGAAGCCCAGCTCGCGGAAGGCGTCACGAACGAGCGGTTCGAAGCTGTAGTGGCCGGCGCTCCAGAGGAGGTCGTGATACTTCGACGCATCAGTAACGTGCGCCTGCGCTTCGACCAGACGGCTCTCGGCCTCAGCGAATTCCTGCTGGCGAGCCGTGAGAGATTGTTGCGCTTCGGTTAGGCCAGGAAGCTCGAAGTGGCGTAGCCAGCCGGGGGACGTCTCGTCGCCGCGATCTTCCAGGGTGCGTTGGATGCTCTCGACGATGGCATCGGTAAGTGGCTTGCGCGCCTTGCCGGGCATGTCGCTGCCCGGTGGCGGCAGGAAGATGAGATGCCCGGCGCCAACATCGAACTGCACACCCACGGCGGCGCCGCCATCGCTGCGTGCGAAGACGGTCGCGACGGACTCTGTCTCCGGGATCGCCTCAAGGTTCCAGTGGGCCCGGTAGCGGAGCTTGCCGCGGAGGTCGTTGAGATAGACGGACCAGGGATGAGCGGGGTCGAGCGCTTGGATCGCACGGCCGTCGCCCGGGACGAGCTGCGGAGCGCGGTAGACGACACCCGGTGCGGCCGGGAGGATCGAGTAGCGATCGGCGCCGGGCAGTGTCGTGACGCTGGGATGGGGAACATTCGGATAGGCCATCACCGCGATCGTGCCACCCCGTGCGAGGAGTCGTACCAGTTCGTCACGGCGCTGCTGCAGCAGCTCGCCTAGGCCGTAGTGGAAGGCGCCGGTGGCACCAGCCTGAAGCGGAATTCCGTCCGACGACTTGAAAGCGCCGGAGCCAGCCACAATCTCTTCGATCTGTGTCGAGATGACACGGGGATCGATGATGCAGGCGTCGTACTCGAACAACGAAGGCGCGTTGGCCAGCGAGTGGTTGTCGACCTGTGGATTCGGCAAGGGAAAGCCGAGAGAGACGATTCGCATAGGCCTACTGTAGGACGGGCCTGCGGGACAGCGCTAGCGGAACGTTCGCCACCACGCCCAGAAGCGTGTTCTGTGCGGGCGAATAGGGGAATATTTCGTGCTTCAGTTACGGTCATCACGCAGGTTACTTCGCGCGATTGACCCGCGGCCCAAGGTCTGAATAGAGTGGATTCGGTCGTGCTAGACGGGGAACTAGCGGTGCCCTGTACCCGCAATCCGCTTTAGCGGGGTCGAATCCCCGTCCGAGGGTGTTCATCATGGGGACTATCCACGCTAAGCGGTATTGAAGCTTGGGTCCCGTGCGGCGAGCCGCTATGAACCCGGTCAGATCCGAGAGGAAGCAGCCGTAAGTAGTTGGTCTCGGGCGCCACGGGTTTGCCTGGGTTGAGCTGGCTGGTGCGGACAAGCTCATGTGAATGGTCGACGACGGGTGCACGATCACCAGGTTGCAACGTGATGGCGTTCCGCTGATCGCCCGCCGTGGCCGCAAGGTTTGGTATTCGCCATCGGTCGTGCGGTGGCACCACGTATGCCGGCGAGTCCTCCCATCTCCCACGTGTGTCGTCCCTGGACAACACACGCCGGGAGGCTTGCTGCGCGTCGGTCCGCTGTGCCATTGGCCCTACGATCGACCCGTTCGGGGCTCAGGTTCTCGATCCGGAGCGGGTTGGACCCGCAAGTAGTTCGACTGGCCATCTCGACCTGAACGGGGAGGGTAGAGCCGAAACGGGCCGATTGACTGAGACGGGGAGGGCAGCGCAGCGATGGCCAAGCGGCGACCTTCCAAGCCCCCCCTAGGCCAGCACTTCCTTCGCGACCCGCGCGTGGTGAATGACATCCTGGACGCGGTGCCCGATGACGGCCTGCCGATCCTGGAGATCGGCCCGGGGCGCGGTGTCTTGACGCGTGATCTGGCTGAGATGGGACGCCCCTTGGTCGCGATCGACATCGATCCCGGTCTGGCCGCCCTGTTACGACGCGAGCTTCCCGACCGCTCCAATCTGCAGATCCTGAACCAGGACATCCTCGACGTCGATCCGGCCGAGGCGCTGGCGGGGGTCGGCGCGGCGCCGCCCTACGGCCTGGTGGGGAATCTGCCTTACGCGATCACCGCGCTGCTCTTTCGTAAGTTCCTCAGCGAAGAGCGCGACCCACCGGCTTGGTTGCTGGTCATGGTGCAGCGAGAGGTAGCGCAGCAGGTTGTGGCCCCGGCGGGGAAACGGTCGTTGCTGAGTATCTCGGTGCAGTTCTACGCCCAACCGGAGTTGCTCTTCCACGTGGAGCGGGAGGCCTTCGATCCGCCTCCTCGCGTGCGATCCGCTGTGCTGCAGATCCAGCGCTTGCCGAAGCCCGCGGTGGAGGTCCCAAGCGAGGATCGCTTCTTTGAGGTCGTGCGGGCGGGTTTCCGGGCGCCGCGAAAACAATTGCACAACACCCTCGCCATGGGACTGTGGCTGGAACCCGGGGCGGCCAAGATTTGGCTGGAGGAATGCGACATCGATCCAACGCGCCGCGCCGCGACGCTGACGCTTGAGGAGTGGGCACGCCTGGCCTGGGCGCGGGAGCGCCGCGGCGCCGCGGCGGCGCCCAGCCATCGGCGGCTCACCGCATGAGCGGCCCGCCCTTGCCGCCGGACAGTTGGTATCGCCAAGGGACTCGCCGTTCCTTATGGACGCGGGCGCCGGCGAAGATCAATCTCAGCCTTGAGGTACTTGGCCGTCGGGACGACGGGTTCCACGATCTCGTCTCGATCGCGCAGACCTTGGACCTCTATGACGACGTGTCGATCGAGGCGGCTGATGAGCGCTCGGTCGCGATCGTCGATGGGATGGGCCGTCCAGTGGCGATCCCCTTCGGAGAGGAGCTGATCGGGAAGGCGTGGGACCTGCTGCAGCGTCGCTATGGGATGAGCGATGGCGGCCGAGTGGAAGTCGTGAAGCGAATTCCGATCGCGGCCGGGCTCGGTGGGGGATCGAGCGACGCGGCCGCCTTCCTACGTTTGGCGGGCCGGTGGTGGGGTCTGCCACAATCAGCGCTGGCAGCGGCGGCGGCCGACGTGGGATCGGATGTGCCGCTATTCCTCCACGGGGGCGCGGTGTTGATGCAAGGTCGAGGGGAACGGGTCGAGGCCCTGCCAGCGTCGAGTGGCGCATCGACGTGGGCGGCCCTCCTCTACAGCCCCGAAATTCCGCTGCCCGACGCCAAGACCGCAACGATGTACGGCGCGCTGCGACCGACCCACTTCAGCGATGGCGGGCGAGCGGTGGCGCTGCGCGCGAAACTGGCGCGTGGGGAGTCGCCGAGCATGGACGACCTGCACAACAGCTTCGATGCCGTCGCCGATGAGGTGCTGACGGGGCTACGCCCAGCACGGCGTCGCCTGGCGGAGGCAACACGCATCGCGCCGGTGCTCGCCGGGGCCGGGCCGACGTTGTTCGTCGTGGGTGAGACCGCGGCACTGGCGACGGCCGTCGACCGCCTCAACGCAGACAACGATCCCAATCTGCACGGGCAGAGAGACCGGGCCTGGCTCGTCCGACCTTTGGCACGGGATTTGGCGACAAACGTGGAGGAGGCCGTCGATCCCAACGATCCGCCGGAAGGCGCCTCCTCCTGATGGAGTGCCTGAGGGAGCGGTCTGGTGAGGGCGATTTGATGAAGGCGATCTAATGGAAGCTTTGGTCTAGTGGAAGCACTGCTCTAATGGAAGCATTACTCGCGGGTTTCGTGGCCGGGCTGGCGATGGGGATTCTGGCGGTGGCCTTGCTGGGGGCGGAGATCGTCCGGCACCCGAAAGCGATCCAACAGTTCCACGGTCGCTTCCCGAAAGGCACATCGTTGCCGCAGCTCATGGCGGGGATGGCGCTGTCGCTGCAGGCGGGCTGGGGCGCCGTGGGCATGGTCGTGGGGGCGGCGTACTCCGCGATCCAGTCCAACGCGCAGAATGGCTTGGGCAGTCCGGCTTGGGGCTTCACGCTGTTCTTCCTAATCCTGGCGCTGATGGGCCTGGCCAGCGTGCTTCTCATCAATCCCAGTTGGTGGCGGCGGGGATTGTTTTCGGCGGTGGTCTTCGCCGGGGCGTTTGGCTGGATGCTGCCCAACTTGGCCGAGGCGTAGTCCGCAGACCCGGAGACTTCGGGCTGGGTGTTCCGGGTGGTAGGAGCCTAAGCGGGCGGCTTCGTATACTTGTCGCGTCGATCGGGGGCTCAGGCTCCGGCAGGGGGATATCAGTGACCGACGATCCAGGCCCAGTTCTTGACGCTCCCGGCACCGTCCTTGACGCGCATATCCATACCGTCCGCGGCGCCGCCGACAGCAGTCTCAAGCCGGAAGAGTTGCTGGAAGAGGCGAAGCGCATTGGCCTGACGGGCCTCAACATCACTGAACACGATCGCGTTTGGGAGCCCTACGACTGGAAGCAATTTGAGGGCGAGGCAGACCCGATCTACCTGTCGCGCGGGATGGAAGTCTCCACCGACATGGGGCACGTCATCGTCTTCGGCGTCGATCAGTATGTCCAGGGAATGCGCTCCGCCGAGAAACTGCGGGGAATCGCCGACGAGCTGGGTGCATTCATCACTGTTGCCCACCCCTTCCGCCACTTCTTTGATCCGGTCACCTTCCTCCGCCAAGGTAAAGAGCCCTTCAGCATGGACCCGGATGAGGCGGCTGAGAAGATGCGGGTGTTCCAAGTGGTCCACGGAATTGAGGTGGGCAACGGCGGCAACACGCATCGTGAGAACGTCTTCGCCTACAAGGTGGCGCAGATTCTCAACAAGCCGATCACCGGCGGCTCCGACGCCCACTCCACCAGCGGCATCGGCACGTATACGACGGTCTTCCCCGAGAAGCTCGAGAGTCGCGCGCAAACACTGGAGTTGCTGCACGGCGGCAAGACGGTCTGCTATGAGGGACTCAACGTGGGTGAGTTCAAGCTCTTCGCCCCCGGCAACGAAGCCTGAGTTCGCTTCTATCTGAATGAGTGTCTGATCGAGCGCTCCATCGCCATAATGCGGCGGGTACGTTCTCTTCTTCGTGGTGAGCGAGGGGGTGCTGCGATACGCTGCGCGCGCTTCCCTGGTCGCTCCAAGCTCTGACGGGTCTCTCGGAGGAAGCAGCACGCGCCGACAGGCTGCGCCTAGCAAGGAGAAGCGGTGCCGATCCGCACCTTTCTCGCGATCGATCTGGAGACGACGGGGTTGAATCCCGACCAAGACCGCATCACCGAGATCGGCATGGTGCGGTTCACGCTGGATGGCGTCCTGGACACGTTCCAGTCGATGGTGAATCCAGGAAAGCCGATCCCGATCCGCATCCAGCAGATCACGGGCATCCACGACGAGGATGTTCGCGACGCCCTCCACTTCAACGCGATGCGTCTGGAGGTGGAAGAGTTCATCGGCGACGCGACCATCGTGGGTCAGAACGTCGGGTTCGATCTGCGCTTTCTGGGCGAAGTGGGGGTGGAGCCACGCGGCGCCGTCCTCGACACGCTGGATATGGCCGCGATTCTTGAGCCACAACTGCGAGATCGATCGCTGGGGGCGTTGGCCGAGCACTTCCAGGTGGAGATGCCCGTCGCGCACCGGGCCCTGTCGGATGCGGACGCGACGCGGTCGGTCTTTCTGGCCCTCGTCGAGCAGGCTCGACAGTTGCCGCCGGAATTGCTCGCCGATCTCGTGGCGCTGGATGCGCCGGAGGTCTTGGGGGCAGGGGAGGGCGAGGGTGAGGCTCCGAGCTGGGCGCTGGCCACGCTGTTGCGGAACATCGCGGGAGAACGCGGCGTCAGTCTCGCGCCACGGCGGGTCGCTTCGGCGCCACCGTCAGCGCAGGGGCGAGCGCGCCCGGCAGCGCCGTCGCCGCAACGCAGCCTGGATCAATTCGCGGCCGAACAGACGATCGCGGTTCCGCCCGCCGCGTCACGCGACACCACGCCGTCTGTCCCCTCCCCATCCGCGATCGAGCGCCTCCGCGTCGACGCGCCACCCATACAGCCATCGCGACCGCCGGTCGTGGCGGCACTGCGCGAGGAAGAGGTGCCGTTGTCGGAACGGGCACTGGCGGCGTTATCGGCGGGGGAGTCACACAGCGACCTCTTCGGCGCCTTCGAGCAGCGCGCCGAGCAGATAGGCATGACCCGCGCCGTGGCGCAAACGATCGAAGGCGGCGGGCAGCTCTTGGTGGAGGCCGGGACCGGCACGGGCAAGTCGTTGGCCTATCTGATCCCGGCGGCCCTGTGGGCCTTGAAGACCGGCGAGCGCGTCGTCGTCAGCACCAACACCATCAATCTGCAGGAGCAGCTAATCCAGAAGGACGCGCCGGCGCTGCGCGCGTTGCTGGCGGACACGATCGGTGCGGAAGCGGCGGAGAGCCTGCGGGTCGTGACGTTGAAGGGGCGGCGAAATTATCTCTGCCTGCGGCGCGTGGCGCAGGAGCGGGTCGCAGGGCCCGCCTCCGACGACGAAGCTTCGCTCCTGGCACGGCTTCTGGTCTGGCTGGGCCGCACCGACTCCGGTGATCGCGGCGAACTGATCCTCAACAACCAGGAAGAGCGACTCTGGGAACGCTACAACGCCGAGGGAGAGGACTGCCTCTCCGGCGGTCACTGCGCCTATGTGCGTGACGGCACCTGCTTCTTGCTGCGGGCCAAGCGGGCGGCGGAGGCGGCGCACATCATCATCGCGAATCACGCGCTACTGCTCAGCGACCTAGCGGCGGGCGGCACCGTTCTGCCTAGCGCGGACACGGTGATCATCGACGAGGCCCATCATCTGGAGGATTCCGCGACATCGCATCTTGGCGCATCAGTCTCGTTCCGGGCGTTGGCGGACGTCCTGGACGGGGTGTATCGTGTCAGTGCGCGGGGCAGCGAGGCGGGGATCGTGGCGGGGACGGATCTGCTCGCCCGCGACCCGCGCCTCGATGAGCGGACACGATCGGAGTTGCGGGGGCAGATAGCGGCGTTGCCATCGCAGGTAGCGCAAGTGCGATCCGAGACGGAGGTGCTCTTCCGTCGTCTGCGGACTTTCGCCAACGATGCAGCGGACGATCGCTTCGGCAACAGTGCCCGACTGCGTCTGACTCAGGGGGTACGGGCGCAGCCGGAATGGAGCCAAATCGAGATCGAGTGGGAGCACGCCTTCGCGTCGCTCCGTGAGATCGAGGGATCGATCGGCGAGTTGCAGGCGGCCTTGGAATCGATCGCGGACGAGCTCAGCGCCGACGAACCGGAAGACAGCAAGGCCAGTGACGACTGGGAATCGTTGGTCGGCGAGGCGGCGTCATTGCGGGAGACGCTGAGCGAGCGCGCCGAGCTCTGCGGCGACCTCCTGACGCGCCACGATCCCGCGACCATCGTCTGGCTGACGACGATGCGCCGCTCCGATACGGCGACCATCAACGCTGCCCCACTCCGCGTCGACACGCTGCTGGCGGAGCGCTTCTTCGAACAGAAGCGCAGCGTTGTCCTGACCGGTGCGACGCTCACAACGGAGGGGACGTACGACTACCTGCGTGAGCGTGTGGGGCTGGAGGCGCCGAGCGAAGAGCAATTCGGCTCCCCGTTCGACTATCGCAAGGCGGTGCGCCTGATTCTGCCGCCCGACATGCCCCAGCCCAACGACAGCGCCTACCCGCAAGCGCTGGCGGACGCCATTGTCGACCTGGTGCGGGCGAGCGAGGGCCGCGCGTTGATCCTCTTCACGGCGATCGGGGCGCTGCGACGCACGGCGGACCTGATCCGCGAACCGTTGCAGGCCGATCAGATCACGGTCGTCGCGCAGGGGCTGGACGGCTCGCCGCGGCGGATCATGCGCGAGCTGGCCAGCAGTCCGCGCACCGCCGCCCTGGGCGTGGCCTCGCTGTGGGAGGGGGTCGATGTTCCCGGCGAGGCGATCTCGTTGGTCGCCATCGCGCGGCTGCCGTTTCCGGTTCCCAGCGACCCGGTCTACGCGGCTCGCTCCGAACTCTACGAGGACTCCTTCTTCTCCTACGCGGTGCCGCAGGCGATCGTGAAGTTTCGGCAGGGATTCGGGCGACTGATCCGCCGCAAGGACGACCGCGGCGTCGTCGCGGTGCTGGATGGCCGGATTACGTCGAAGGGGTACGGCAAGGCCTTCGTGCGCTCTCTGCCGCCCGTGGAGGTGCTGGAGGTACCGCTGCGCGATATCGGCGCGGCGACGGCCGAGTGGTTGCGGACGTGAGCGCGAATCGGGCGCCGGCTCGTTCGGTGAGTGGCTGGCCCGCAACGCTGCGTTCGAAGCCGGTCACGCTGCAAGCCGTGTCCGATCTCGCGAGAGCGCCGGAATGGCTGGGCGAGGCCGAGCAGGCGGTCTTGGGTAAGGCGCCAGGATGTGCCTTGGCGCCGCTGATCTCCTCGGCCGGAGCGGCAGGCGCATCGTCTCGAAACAGGGAAGAGCGGACGGGATATTGGATCCGAGTCCAAGACGAAGGAGAGACGCTATCGATCGGCGCACTCGCCGCGTCGATCGAGGTCGCATCGACCGACGACGAGGCGGAGGGCGCCACGCTGGTCTGGCAGTGGCTGGCCGTGGGCGCGGCCTGGCGGGCGTTCGGCTACGGCGGCGCCGCGGTGCCCATCGTGGAGCGGGCGGCAGCGAAGCGGGGAGCGAAATCGGCGCGGGTGCGCGTCCCTGCGTCAAACGGCGTGGCACTGTACTTTTGGTTGCGGCTTGGGTACCGGCCCATGTCCCAAGCAGCGTGGCCGGCTCCCTTGAGCGCGAGCGCGGGAACCTGGATGGTCCGGGACCGGCTCTAAGTACAGCCAGGACGCTGTGCAGGAGGAGGACGAGATGGCGATCGAGATATCTGAGTCAATGCGGGACGCGATCAACGGGGCCCTGATGAACGGTCACTGCATGACCATTTCAGCGGTGACGCCCGAGGGCGAGCCCAATGTCAGCTTCCGGGGCAGCGTGCAATCGGACGGCTCCGACGAGTTGGTCCTGTGGACGCGAAACCCGGCGGGCAGCTTGGCGAAGTCGATTGAGTCGCAGCCGAAAGTCGTGCTGACCTACAGCGACTTCGGCACCCACAACTTCTTCATGTGCCAGGGCCGGGCCCGGATGGAGGCCAGCGAGCCGCGGCGCACGGCGATCTACGACGGCATGGTCGCGGGGGAGCAGGAGCGCGACCCGGACCGTGGCGGCACGGGGATCGTCGTGGAAGTGGACTCCATCGCCGGGGTGGGCGCGGACGGATTCTTCCAGCAGACGCGCTAGCCCGCTCGCAGGCCGGGCCCGTCGGCGGATGGGCCTCGCCTAGTCCGCCGTGTCGGCCTGGCTGGCAGACTCTTCCATCTCGGCCTGGTTGGCCGACCGGGGGACGCTGTATCGCCGCCGCCGATCTTCTTGGTCCGCGAGCTGGGTTTGGCGATCGCGGTGCTCGCGAATCGCGCGGACGCGGCGCGCCTCGATCCAGTGCCGCAGCATCCGCGCTCCAGTCAGCCCCAGGCCCACAACGCCAACCAATAAGGTGACGCCGCTCGCGGTGTCGGTGACGGAGAGCAGCCCGCCCAGCCAGAGGCCCAGAAAAAAGGCGAAGGCGACGCCCAGGGTGGGGATCCAGCGCGAGCGGATAGCCGCTTGCGTGTTAGACGTGGATGGTGCGGCCGCCGTTGAGGCACGCCGTTCACGCGCTGGAGCCCTGCTGGGCTGGGCCTGCGCCGAGGCAACCTGACGGCGGCGGCGGCTTCGCTGTCGGGGCACCGCTAACGGCGCTTCCGTCGCACGACATCGCGGGCGCTCAAGCCCCGGTGCTTGACGCGAATCTGCTGCGGCGGGCCGGGGTCAGGCACGGATGGGCGGGGCGCGGGTTCGCCGCGCTTTTCGGCCAGGCAGCGGGCACAGCCAAACTCCAGGGCGAGGAACTCCTCGTTCAGCCAGACCTCGCCGCAGTCCTTGCCCTCAGTGTTCTGGGTGAGGACGAGATGATAGGTCTCGCCGCAGCCGTTGCAAATCGCGGCGGCGCCGGCCTCCGTCTCTTCCCCGCAGACGGTGCAAGGTTCGCCCTCAACATCCGGTAGCGGTTGCGTCACGACACGTACTCTTTTCTGCGGGCCAGCTCAGATGGCGCTGCGCTCTCTCGCCGTGCGACGGAGCCACGCCATGCTTCCCGCCGCTCAGCGAGGCGCATCATATTCGTCGCGCGCCGATAGCGCGCGGATGTGTTCTTAGCGCGCCAACGCCGCGCCCTGGGTTTAGTGGCGCGCCAACGCCGCGCGGGCGGGCGGCGGCGCACCATTGCGAGATTGTATCCAACGCTCCGCTTCGGCGCTGCCCTCCGTCGGCAAGTGACCGTCCAGGACCGCGTCTCGCAGGGCGCTGAGCCACGCTCCGATATCTGGCCCGGACGCTACCCCCAACTCGGTCAAGCGGTGCACAGATAGAGGCGATTCGACATACCGCCAGGCATCGAAGAAGGCTTCGCTGCGGTGTCCCGCGACGCCCCGCCAGATCATGCACGCCGCGGCGGTCGCGGCGAGGGGCTCCCGGCGCAGAACGGCGGAGACGCGCGAGAGCGGGGTAGCGCGGCGCGCGATCCGGGGCTTTGCGGCTCGCAGCGAACGGCCAGCGCCCAAGGCCTGACGCTCTCCTCGGGTCAAGGTGCAGCGCTGGGGAATCGCATCCAACGGCGCGGCGCTGGATGCGGTGAGCCCGGTCAAGGCCCAGTAGAACTCCGCGACATCCACACCCCAATTGCGCGCCACGGCCGGGTCATGCTGAGCGGCGAGAATGGGGGTGACCCGCCAACCAGGTAGCCAGGCTTGGCCCAATTTCAGCCGTCGCGCCTGGCCGAGAGCCACAGAGGCGGCCGGGTCGCGCAGGAGCAGCCGCCAGGCATCGCCGAAGCGTCCGTCGCTCAAGCGACGCACGAACTCCAGGTCGCGGCGGGCGGCGCGGGCGGTCGTCGCGGCGAAGCGACCATCCAGGCGCGCGGCGTAGCGGCAGGCCCGGATGAGGCGGGTAGGATCGTCCTGGAAGGAGGCATCATGCAAGGTCCGGATCAGGGCGCGGTCGAGATCCGCGACACCGGCGAAGGGGTCGAGCAGCGTACCCGGCTGGAGGCGGGCAGCGTTGGATGGAGGCACGGCCAAGACGAGGGCCATGGCGTTGACGGTGAAGTCACGACGGGCGAGGTCTTCGTCGATAGCGGCTGGTTCCACCTGTGGCAGAGCGCCGGGGCGTTCGTAATGTTCGCGCCGGGTCCGGGAGAGGTCAATGCGACTGCCGCCCAGCTCCAGCGTGGCGGTGCCGAAGTTCTGGTGGGCATGATGCGTGGCGCCGAGCCGAGCGGCCACGACGGCGGCCAAGGCGAGGGCATCGCCGTCGAGGGCAATGTCGATGTCGATAGCGGTGCCGACGGCGGACTCTGCGTGGGGGTCGGATCGCTGGTCGGAACGGCGGGCCGAGGGGTCCTCGCGCAGGAGGTCGCGGACGGCGCCACCGACGAGGTAACACGGTATCCCTCGCGCCTCCGCCTCGGCCACAATGGCTTCGAGTAGGGCCCGACGCGATGGCTGGGTCTGGGCGACTCGCCTGAAGCGCGAGAGCAGGTCAAGGTTTGTCATAATGCGAGACAACTGGTGAACGGTGGCGAGGTCATAAGATGTGGAGCATAAGTGGCGCGGAAGCCAATCACGACGCGACGAGACGCTTGCGGCATTCTAAACTGCGTAGGTGATTAGGCGGTTAGGCGTATTGATGTTCTCTTGCTGGTTCCAGGTTGAGACACGGCGGACCGTGGACGCGTGGAGCGCGAGTCGGCGGGTGCCATGACCGCGACGGGAGCGACGACGAAAAGAGGCGCAGCAAGCAAGGGCGGTCCGAACAAGGTGGTGGCGAGCCGCCGCTACGACCTCCTCGCTCAGCGCCTCGGCCATACCTTCAAGGACCCGGCGCTGTTGCGCTCCGCCCTGGTCCATCGATCCTATCTCAATGAGAACCCTGACCAACGCATTGAATCCAATGAGCGCCTGGAATTTCTCGGCGATTCAATCCTGGGATCGGTGATCGCGCGTCGGCTCTACGATGAATACCCCCATGCGAACGAGGGTTGGCTGACGGAGGTGCGATCCTTGCTCGTGCGCAACGAGACCTTGGCGTACGTGGCGACCGAGTATGACCTGGGCCGGTATCTGGTCATGGGCCGGGGGGTGGAAGCGCAGAAGGGCAGGATGCGCCCCGCGATCCTGGGTCGAACCTGCGAAGCGGTGATCGGAGCAATCTACTTGGACGGCGGCCAGCGGGCCGCGCAACGCTTCATCTTTCGCGCCCTGGCGGCACAAATGGAAGCGATTGGCGTCGCCGGTCTCCAGCGCGATCCGAAGAGTGTGCTGCAACAGGCCTGCCAAGCGCGCTGGCGTATGGCGCCGAGCTATCGCACGGTGGACGAGCGGGGACCGGCCCATGATCGGGAGTTCAGTGTGGAGGTGCGGCTGGACGGTCGCTTGCTGGCCAGCGGCGAGGGCAAGAGCAAACAGGCCGCGGAGAAGGCGGCGGCGGAGTTGGCCCTGAGCGGTCTGCCGGTGGACGCGATCTCGTGAAGGGCCCGTGCATGCGAAGCCAGCTCGTGCGGAAGCGACAGTTGATCGGAACGTTAGCGACAACCATCAACGGGAACGACCCGCCCGGTACGCTGCAGACGTCAGCTGGGATACGTGCCGTCGGAGGACGTGAGCCTCGGCGTGGGAACGGGCAACGATGCGACTAAAGCGGCTCGAGATCCAAGGCTATAAGTCGTTCGCGACGAAGACCGTGTTTCAGTTCGATGCGGGAATCACAGCGATCGTGGGGCCCAACGGTTCCGGCAAGTCCAACATCATGGACGCCTTGCGCTGGGTCATGGGCGAGACGGCCAACAAACAGATGCGCGCCAAGAAGCTGGAAGACGTGATCTTCTCCGGCTCCGAAACCCGCGCTCCGGCCGGCCTGGCCGAGGTCAAGCTAACGCTCGACAACAGTGGCCACTGGCTACCGATCGACTTCAACGAAGTGGCCGTGACCCGGCGCGTACATCGCAGCGGCGACTCCGAGTTCTTGATCAATGACAACCGCGTACGCCTCCGCGACATCCAGGAGCTCTTTACCAGCAGTGGCCTGGGGCAGGAATCATACGCGCTGATGGGGCAGGGCTTGGTGGAAGAGGTGCTGCGGCTCAAGCCCGAGGATCGGCGGGGCATGATTGAGGAGGTGGCGGATGTGCGCCGCCATCGGGTGAAAATGCTGGACGCACGTCGCAAACGTGAGCAAGCCCACGAGAATCTGGCCCGCGCCCGGCTCCTGGTGGAAGAGATCGAGCCGCGCTTGCGCACACTCGAACGCCAAGCAAAGCGCGCCTTGCAGCATGCCGACCTCCAGGCGGAACTTCAGGCGGCGTTGCGCCGCTTCTACCGTCGTGAATGGCGGCGCTTGCAGAATGAGCTGGCCGGACGTCGCGCCACCCACGACCAACGTCGCGCTGAACAGGGCAGCAGCCGCCAGACGGCGACCGAGGCAGAGGCAGCCGTCGAACGCTGGGGGGAGGCCATGCGGGAGGCGCGGCTCAGCTTGGAGCAGGTGAGCAGCGAACAGCGCCGCCGCGCGGCGCGCGTCGTAGAGCTGGAACACGAAGACGAGATGGGGACACAACGTCAGGGTTTGCTCAGCCAGCGACGGGAAGAGCTGCAAGCGGATCTGCGATCGTTGGCTGAAACGATCGGCGAAGGCGGGGACGAGGCGGAAGCGACCGAGGAGACGCCGCGGTCGGATGGGGTTGGCCGAATTCCCGGCCCGGGACAGAGTCCGACGGTGCCGCCCGTCGACGCCGAGCAGCCTGAGGACGAGGCGACGGCGCTGGCCAGGGAGGTCTCCGGGGCGCGGGCGGAGTTGGATCGCGCCGACGAGACGCTCGCCGCGCACAGCGCCAGGCTGGAGGAACTCCGGCGCCGGGCGTTGGAAGCCGAGCAACGACTGGCGGCCTTCGACCGCGCGGAAGAGGAATCGGAGCAGCGGTCGCTGCGCATTGTCGCGGAGCGCGAGACGCTGACACACCAGCAAGAAGAAACAGGCGCGCGCATCGGTGCCCTACGGCGGAGTCAGGAACAGGCCGATCGGCACTCCGCCGAAGCCGGACGCCGCGCCGCGCAAGCCGGCGTCGAGGCGACGCAGGCGCACTCCGCGCGCGAGGATCTGGGCCGCAGATTCTACGCCGCCAGCGCGCATCTCCGGGGCCTGGAAGCCTCCCGCGCCGATCGCGATCGACGGCTGACGCGCGCCCGGGACCGCCTGCAAATGCTGCGGGAGCTGCAGGCCGAGAGCGAAGGCATCAACCAGGGGCTCCGCGCCCTGTTCGGCAGCCGCGGCGTGCCACGCGACGGCGAGGAGACCGGCATTCCCGGCGTGATCGGCGTGGTCCGCCATCTCGTACGTGCGCCCGCGGGCCTGGAGCACGCGATCGAGGCAGCACTGGAGGACTACGTCGACGCCGTCGTCTATGAAACGACGGACGAGGCGATGCAGACCGTGCGGGTCCTGCTCAGCGAGCGGGCCGGGCGCATCGTGACGCTGCCGCTGGACCGCATCAAACATCGCTCGCCCCTGGCGATCCAGGAAGAACGCGGTGTCATCGGCGTTGCCTCCGCGTTGGTCAAGTGCGACGGCCAGCACCGCCCACTCATCGATACGTTGCTGGGCCGCACGATCGTGGTCGAGGACGAGGACGCGGCGCGGACGATGGCGGCGCGCGGACTCGGCGCCGCGGTGACGCGCGAAGGCAATCTCTTCCGTGGCAACGGCGCCATGGCCGGTGGCCGCGCCTCGGAGCAAGGGGCGTTCAGCCGCGAGAGTGAGTTGCAAGCGCTGCCGGAGGAGATCGATCAGCTTGAGCGCTCATTGGCCGAGAGCGCCGATATCGAGCAACGCAAAACCGATCTAGAGGCGATGGAGCGCGACCTGCGGGCGGCGGAGCAGAGCAGCGAGGCCGCCGCCGCGGCGCGGCTGCAGGCCCAAGACGAGGCGGGGTCACGCCGCGCCAACGTGACCCGTATGCTGGCCCAACTGGAAGGTGCCGAAGCCGAGCTGGCCCGGGCGGAGACGCGGCTGCATGAGCTCGCCGAAGAAGAGGCCAGCCTCGTCAGCGCGCGTGGGAATCGCGTCAGCGAACGCGCCCGGATCGAGCGGGAACGCCCGGAGAGTGAATCGCTGGCGGAAGCGGAGGCGCAGCGGCAGCGCGCAAGCGCCGCGGCCGCCACTGCCACCAGCAAGATGCGTGCCGCGGAGGGCGAGCAGGAGGCGCTGGAGGCGGCGATCCGGGCCCGCCAGGCGGCGATCGCCCGGGCCCGTGAGCGGCAGGACCAGCGTCGACAGCAACTCGGCGGCGTCGAGCGAGAACTTCACGATCTCAGCGCCGTGATCGCGGCCCGGCAGCAAGCGCTTCTGGAGGCACGCGCCGCCAGCGAAGCCGTCTCAGCCGAAGACGGCGAGGAGGCGAGAGCGGTCGCGAAGCTGCAGGAGGAAGAGGTCGAGTTTCGACGCACCTTGCAGGTCGCGCAGCGATCACTGATCGAAGCGGAGCGCGGCTTGGTCGGCGCCGAAGGCGCTGCCAACGAAACGAGCGCCGCGCTGGCACACTTGGACGAGCTACTCGCGAACGACGAACTCAGCATCGACGCGAGGGGGCGGGTGTTGGCCATCGGCCGTGAGCACACCGCCAGCGCCGAGACAGCGGACGAGGCAGCGGACGGGGACGAAGCGAGTGAGGGGAGTGGCACGCCGTTGGGCGTGGCGGCGAATCCGGTGGTCGCTTCCATGGCCAGGGGAGGACCGGTCAGCCAGCAAGCGCGCCAGTCCCTCTCCGGCGATGCGCCCCAGGCCAGCGGCGAGGAGAACGGCAACGGATCGAGACCGGAGTCGTTCGACCGCCTGACGGCGGACGACGCGGCGCAGCTCAGCGCGGACGCGGATGAGGACCCGGACCACGAACTCGACGAGAGTGAACCCCTGTCTGAGTTGCGGGAAGGGATCGACGCTTTGCGCGGCCGCTTGCGCTGGCTGGGTAACGTCAATCCGGATGCCGCCGCCGAGTATCACGAGATCGAAGAGCGGCACACCTATCTCAGCGGCCAAATTGAAGATCTGGAGGGCGCGGAGCAGCGCATGTTGCAAGCGGAGGCGGACCTCGGGCAACTCGTGCGCGATCGCTTTGCGACCGCGTTCGAGGCCGTCGACCGCCACTTCCGCCGCTACTTCCAGACCATGTTCCGTGGCGGCACCGGACGCTTGGTGCTGACCGACGAGGACGACTTCGAGGCCAGCGGTGTGGAGATCGTGGCGCGTCCGCCCGGCAAACGGGTCGACAACCTGCAGATGCTCTCCGGCGGCGAACGCTCGCTGACGGCGATGGCCCTGCTCTTCGCGATGCTGGAAGTCAACCCAGCGCCCTTCTCCGTCTTGGACGAAGTCGACGCTGCTCTCGACGAGGCCAACGTCGTGCGCTTCGTGGATGGACTGAAGGAGTTGGCGGGCGACTCGCAGTTCGTGGTGATCACGCACAACCGGCGCACGATCGAGCAGGCGGACGATATCTACGGGATCACGATGGGCGAGGACTCCGTCAGCCGCGTCCTCTCCGTGCGGCTCTCCGATCTCGATCTCGAGGACTGACTCGGGATAGGATCCGACCCGCGACCGCCCGGCCGGCTGGTCAGCCGCCGCCGAGGCTCCAGCAGCGAACAGTGAGCCCCTGAGATGAGCAAGGGTACGATCGTGTCATGGTGAAGATCTTCCGGTTCCGGCGCGGCAAGAAGGATGATGAGCGCGAGTCCGAGCCGGACGCCGCCGCTGTCGAAGCAGTGCTCGCTGAGGACGGGCCCGCTGGGGCAGCGAGCGAGAGCGCGAAGAGCGAGATTGGCCAGTCCGACGAGCTGGCGGGCGACGATCCCGAGCTAGCGGAGGTCATGGAGCAGACCACGGCCCAGACGCGCAAGGGTGTGCTGGGGCGTCTGGGCGGGCTCTTCCGGCGTGGGGGGGTGGACGAAGAGCTCTGGGAGGAGCTGGAGGAGATTTTGATCCGCGCCGATGTGGGGGTAAGCACCGCGACCACGCTGATAGAGCGGGTCCGCGAAGGCGCCGACCAGGCCGGCGCCCGCGAGACCGACGAGGTCCGCGATCTGCTGCAAGCCGAGATGGTGGCGCTGTTGGAGCGCCCGGCCGAGCGCGGCCACCTCTGGGGCGGGGGCGAGTCGCCTGAGCCACCGCACGTGATCTTGGTGGTTGGCGTCAACGGGGCGGGCAAAACGACGTCGATCGCCAAGCTGGCCCATGCCTATCGCGAGGACGGCCGCAGCGTCTTACTGGGCGCGGCCGACACCTTCCGCGCCGCCGCGATCGAGCAGCTGCAGGCCTGGGGTGAGCGACTCGATGTCCCGGTGATCGCCAGTCAGCAAGGCGCCGACCCCGGCTCGGTCGCCTACGACACCGTCAGCGCCGCCACGGCCCGGGAGGTGGAAGTGGCGATCATCGACACGGCGGGCCGCCTGCAGAATAAGAGCAACCTGATGGCGGAGCTAGGCAAGATCCGGCGTGTCGTGGAGGGGCGCCGCGAGGGGGCCCCGCACGAGGTGCTGCTGGTGCTGGACGCCACGACCGGGCAGAACGGACTGCAGCAGGCCCGCGTCTTCGGCGAGGTGACGGAGATCACCGGGATCTGCTTGGCCAAGCTCGACGGCACCAGCAAGGGCGGCGTGATCTTCGCGATCGCCGATCAGCTCGATGTGCCGGTCCGTTTCGTCGGAACCGGGGAGAAGGCCAGCGACCTGGCGCCGTTCAACGCCCGCGTTTTCGTCGAGAGCCTGTTTGTCGAATAGGCTTTGGTCGCCAAAGGCCTGGCATCGAGCTAGAGAACTAGGCCAAAGCAATTCACCATCGTGCTCCAGGGAAACTCAATCACGATACAGATCATGCATACCGTGAATTCAGATGCGGGCCCGCAGTTCACCGTTACAGAGGACGGTCCGCTCCTCAGCTCACTGCCCCCATGTCATGTCCCGCAAACCGCGCGAACGACTCGGGTTGGAACTGGGCTTCGGCGCCGTCCAGGGAGAGAGCCGAAGCAAGCGTATCGCCGTGCAGATCGTCCGCGGCAGGCGCCGAAACGGCCAGCGTGGGCGTTTCGTCTAGGGCGACCTGCGCATCGCCAACGGCGGCAACCGTGGCCGTGGCGCCAAGAATCAAGAGCCCGAACACACTGAGAACCAAGAGAATACGTCGTGGCATCTGGGTAAAACTCACTTTCCTAGAGAGGTGGATCCCGCAATCCATCTGCGAGTCTTACAAGCGTTGCGGACTTCGTCGATAGTCAATATCGATCACGTGAATACAGCGGTGATCCGTCGGGGGGTTGGATCCTGTGACTTGCACCTAATTCGGGCCCGGCGTCACCAATACGCTCGATCGGCGATCCCAAACCTGCCAGCGTCGATCCCCGCGGCCACAGGATCACGCTGCTTGTCCAGGGCTGAGCCCGCCGGTAGCATCGGCTTGGAACTCGTGCAGACGGATTGGGCCATTTGGGAGCGCCATGGACCGCGAACGCATCGCCGCCTTGCTCGAGGATTTGCCTCGCGAACAGGGCCAATTGCTGCCCGCCCTGCACCGGGTCCAGCACGAACTGGGCTGGCTGCCCCGCGAGGCCTTTGCGCTGGTCGCCAAGCATCTCAAGATCACCGAGGCGCAGGTCTACGGACCGGCCACCTACTACGCCGAATTCCGCACCTCAGCGCCGCCCGAGCGGCTAGTGACCTGGTGCAGCGGTCCGACCTGCCGCGTGCTGGGCGGCGACAAAGTGCGCCGCATCTTCGAAGCCGAGTTGGGCTGCGAACTGGGCGCCAACAGCGACGACGACGCCACCGGGCTCTGGCTGGGGCAGTGCAACGGCAGTTGCGAGCGCGCCCCGCAGGTCTGGGTCGACGGCCGCGTCGTGGGGCCGCTGTCGCTGGCCGACAGCGTGCGCCTGGCGCGGCGGATCAAGGCCGGCGAGGACGTGGCGCCGGCGCCGGACGGCGCCGTGCAGATCGAGTCGACCGCGGTGCAGGTCAAGGCGTATCACGGTGCTGGCGGCCATGACGCGGGAGACAGCTGATGGCCGACCCACTCGCCCCCAGCGGAAACAGTGCCTACGACGCCATGCTGACGGCGGCCGGTGCCCTGCGGGAGCACCGCGACAATCCCCAGAAACCCCTGATCCGGGTCGACCTGACGACGTCGTCGGTGGCGGCTGGAGCGGACGCCCTGCTCGGGGAACTGCGCCGCGAAGCGGATTCGCGCGGCATCGACTGTGAGATCATCACGGTCGGCACCCTGGGCTTCTCCTTCGCCCAGCCGACCGTCGAAGTACAGCTGCCGGGCAAGCAGCCGGTCGTCTATGGACCGGTGCGACCGGGGACCGCGGGTGCGTTCCTCGCCCAGGCCGTGCTGGGTGAAGAGGCGGAAGCGGACTCGGCCCCCGCGCTCGGTGTGCGGCCCAGCGGCTCCACGCTGCGCGCCCGCGTCTCCGCTCAAGACGGCGTGCCCAGCCTGCACGATCACCCATTCTGGGGGCCGCAAGAGCGGCGCTTGATGGAGTGGATGGGGGTGATTGACCCGGACGACATCGAGGAAGCGATCAGCGTCGGCCGCTACGCGGGGCTGGCCCGGGCCATGGCCTTGGAGCCGATGGCGATTTGCGACATGGTGGAGAGCAGCGGGGTGGGCGGCCGCGGCGGCGCCGGCTTCCCGGCCGGGCGCAAATGGAAGTTCCTGCTGGGCTCGCCGGGGCCCACCAAGTACATCATTCTCAACGCCGATGAGGGCGACCCGGGAGCCTACGTCAACCGTGTCCTGATGGAGTCGGACCCGCATCTGGTGTTGGAAGGCATGGCGATCGCGGGTCGTGCCGCGGAGGCCAGTCACGGCTTCATCTACATCCGCGACGAGTACCCACTGGCGGTGGAACGCATGGTCCGGGCCATCGCCCAGGCCGAGGCCAAGGGTCTGCTGGGCGACGGCTCCGGGGGTGATGGCGCCCTGGGCTCCGGCAACATTCAGATCCGCGTCGTGCAGGGCGCGGGCGCCTACGTTTGTGGCGAGGAGACGGGGCTGATCGCCTCGGTCGAGGGCCTTCGCGGGATGCCCAAGATCCGGCCGCCGTTCCCAGCCGAGCGCGGCGTCTTCGGCAAGCCCAGCAACGTCAACAACACCGAGACCTACGCCAACGCACCCCTGGCGTTGGTGCACGGTGCCGATTGGTACCGCGAGGCGGGCACGGAGTCGGATCCCGGCAGCAAGATGTTCAGAATCAGCGGCTCGCTGCAACGCAGCGGCATCGTCGAGCTCCCCTTCGGCTTCCCCATGGATCGGCTGATGATGACAATGGGCGGCGGCCCGCACGAAGGTCACACGCCGAAAGGGATCCAGCCCGGCGGCCCTCTAGGGGGCATCCTCAACGCCGACGACCTCGGCCTGGACCTGGAGCGCCCGCCCTTCGGCGAGCGCGGCGTCTTGCTGGGCTCGGGCGGACTGATCCTCTTCGACGAGCGGGCCTGCCCGGTCGACCTCGCCTACTACTTCGCCCAGTTCTGCGAGAGCGAATCCTGCGGACGCTGCACCACCTGCCACGGCGGCAGCCAGCGCATGGTCGAGATCTTGCACCGCGTGATCCAGGGCGGCGGCCGCGAGGGTGACCTGGAACAGCTCGGGGTGCTGGACGACACGATGCAGAACGCCAACTGCATTCACGGCCAGTTCACTCCCTACGCGATCCGGGGAATCAGCCGCCACTTCGGCGAAGAACTGCGCGAGCACATCGTCGGCAAGCGCTGCCGGGCGCGGAGCTGCGCCGGCCTGATCGAATACACGATCACCGACCCCGCTGATCCCGACCTAGAGGCGGCGGCGGAACTGGACACGTCGGGGACGCTGCGGCGCGGCGACGACGGCCTCTGGTCGCTGAGCGGCCGCGGCGCGGAGGAGTTCGGGGTCTTGCCGGAGCTGGCGCCGGAGGGCATCAGCGTCGGCGACCGCTTCGCCTCTCCCGACCAGGGGATCGAGCAGGCGGTGGCCGCGGACCTGGCTGCCGACCCGGCTGCCGACCTGGCCGTGGCCGGGGGCGGCTAGCCGCGCCCGGCCCGGGCAGGCGCGATCGGGCGGTCGGGGGCTGGTCGACTCTCGCGCTTCCGGCGAAGACCAATTCGCGCTTCGGTTAGGTATCTCGCGCTCTGGCGGTGGGCGGACTTATGCCGCCCGAGAGCGAGAGTTGCCACGACCGCGTGGTCTAACAACGTCCCGAATCCTGCTACCCTAAGCGCCGAAAGGTCGGCTATCTTTTTACACGGAAACGTGTACGGTGAGCACCGTACAGCGCATCCGTCCGCGTACCAGGCTGGAGCCGGCCATCACCACCGAGTCGATCAGTCCTGGGCCGATCAAGAGCGCGGCATCGTCTACTGAGACGGTGCCGCCTGAGACGGTGCCGCCTAAGAACAGGCCCGAGACCGCTGTTCGGCCCGAGCCCGCTGCGGCGACCGCAGCCGGCGCCGGCGGCGACGCCAGAACGACTACGACTGCTCGCTCCAAGCGCACCAGGAAGAGTGGCTCGCGGCGGAGCGCAGCGGGAGGATCGACCCCGATCCGGCGGCAGTATCTGGAGATCAAGGCGCGGCACCCCGACGCCATCCTCTTCTTCCGGCTCGGCGACTTCTACGAAACCTTCGACGATGACGCCGAGCTCTGCAGTCGCGAGCTGGACATCGTCCTCACCAGCAAACCGATGGGCAAAGGCCTCCGCGTGCCGCTGGCCGGCATCCCGGCGCACAGCGTCGACCAGTACCTGGGGCGGCTGATCGAGCGGGGCCACCGGGTGGCGATCTGCGAGCAGCTAGAGGACGCCAAAGCGACCAAGGGGCTGGTGGCGCGCGGCGTGGTGCGGGTCGTCTCGCCGGGCACGGCGCTGGAGCCGGCCTTGCTGGAGGCGGGGGCCAATAACTACTGCGCCGCGCTCTGGCAGTCGGCCTGGGGCGAGGAGCGTGGCGGCAAGGAGCGCGGCGGCAAGCGCAGAGGGCTTTCGGGCTCGGGGATGCGGGCCGGAATCGCCGCCGTTGACCTCAGCACCGGCGAGTTCCGCGTCTGCGAACTGCAGGCGCCGGACGCGGCCGGACTGCAAGCGGCGGTGGCGGAGGAGCTGGCTCGGCTCGGCGTGCGGGAACTGCTGCTGCCGGAGGAGGCCCCGTTCAGAGTCGGTGGGGAGGGGAGTGGGCCGGTCCGCAGCGCGCGGCCCAGCGCCAGCTTCGCTGAGAGCCGCGCCGCGGCGCGGCTCTGCCGGCAGTTCGGCGTCGACGACGTGGAAGGGCTGGGCCTGGCCGAGCGTTCCGCCGCCCTGCGCGCGGCCGGGGCCCTGCTCGATTACCTCTCCGTCGCCCAACCCGTCTCCAGCACGCCGTCTTCTTCCGAGGGCGGCGCTGCCATTGATCAGCCCGCTGCCCAGGACTCGGCGACAGCCCTGCTGGCAAACAGGGACGGCGGGCTCAACCACCTCGACCGGCCGCGGCTGTATGAGCCTTCCGCCGCGATGCAGCTCGATCCGGCGACGCAACGCGCCCTGGCGATCTTCGCAGGCGGACGCCAAGCGGGCACGGCTTCCGCGAAACCGGCGGCCGGATCCCTGGTGGAGTTGCTGGATCGCTGCCAAACGCCGCCGGGACGGCGGCTGCTGCGCGAGTGGCTGTCGCGGCCGCTGCTGGACTTGACCGCGATCGAGGCGCGCTTGGACCGGGTGGCGCTGCTGACCTCGGATCCGATCCGCCGGCGGCGCTTGGCTGAAGCACTGGACCGGGTTCCCGATCTGGAGAGATTGCTGGGACGAACCAGCACCGGCCTGGCCCGGCCGCCGGAAGTGGCCCGGCTCGGCGCCGGCCTGCGGGCGGCCGCGAACCTGCGCGCGCTGCTGCCAGGGGCAGGGGAAGAGGGACCAGATTCGCGCCCTGCTCTTGAACGGCAGGCCCACCAACGGCAAGCCCTGCAAGAGCACGCCTATCAACAGGAGCAGGGGGCGATCGACCACACTGCGGCGGCGATCCGCGCCGAGCTGCGGCCCTGTGCCGCCGCCGAGGAGGCGATCACGGCGCTGCTTAACAAGGAGCCGCCGGCCGACTTCGAAGAGGGCGGCGTGGTGCGGCCCGGCGTCGACGCCGACCTGGATCGCTGGCGGGCACAGTTGCGCGAGGCCCGTGCCGCGATCGCGGCGATGGAGGATCGCGAGCGCGCCGCCACCGGCATCGCCAATCTCAAGGTCGGCTACCACCGCACCTTCGGCTACTACCTGGAGGTGACCAGCAGCCACGTCGCGCGCGTGCCGGAATCGTGGCAGCGGCGCCAGACGCTGGCCGGCGGTGAACGCTACGTGACGGAGGAGCTGCGCGGCTACGAACGTCGCGCCTTGGAGGCGCGCGAGCAATTGGCCAGCCGCGAGCGAGAACTCTTCCAGCGGCTCTGCCGGCAGCTCAGCGAGGAGGCGGCTCCGGTCCGCGCGCTGGCGGCGGGCGTGGCGAGGCTGGACGTGGCGTGGGCGCTGGCGGAGACCGCCGCGGCGCGCGGCTGGACCCGGCCCCGGCTCGATCATTCCGACAGGCTGGAGCTGCGCGAGGCCCGCCACCCGATGGTGGAAGCGGCGCTGGAGACCGGCGCCTTCGTGCCCAACGACGTCGCGTTGCGCTCGGACGGCGACCAGATCTTGGTGATCACCGGCCCCAACATGGCGGGCAAGAGCACGTATCTGCGGCAGACGGCGCTGATCGTGCTGCTGGCCCAGATCGGCGCCTTCGTGCCCGCGGCGGAGGCTCGGATTGGACTCAGCGACCGCATCTTCGCGCGGGTCGGCGCCCAAGACGACATCGCCGCCGGTCAGAGCACCTTCATGGTGGAGATGATGGAGACCGCCGCGATCCTGTCGGCGGCCTCGCCGCGCTCGCTGCTGGTGCTGGACGAGATCGGCCGCGGCACCAGCACCTACGACGGTCTGGCCATCGCCCAGGCCGTGGTCGAGCACCTCGCCGCCGATCCCCTGCGCGGACCGCGCACCCTCTTCGCCACGCACTTCCACGAGATGACGGCGCTGGCGGGAGCGTTCACGCGCGTCGTCAACGCCACGGTGGCGGTCGCCGAGATACCGGCCGCAAGACAGGACGGGGTAGGAGCCGGGGCGCACTCCGATCTGGCCAGCGCATCGCCCGGGGCTGGGATCGAGTTCCTCTATCGCATCGTGCCCGGTGGCACCGACCGCAGCTATGGAGTCCACGTGGCGGAGATGGCGGGGCTGCCGGCGCCGCTGCTGGCGCGGGCACGGCAGATTTTGGCCGAGTTGGAGAGCAGCGGTGGCGGCGGCTCCCCCGATCTCGGCTCCGCGCCGCTGCCCGGATCCGTACAGAGCCTGGCCGGATCCGTGCAGGGTTCGTTATTCGCGACGCTGGGCGCATCCGAGTTGGTGACGGAGCTGGGCGAGCTCGATGTCGACAACCTGACGCCCCTGGAGGCGATGGGCGCGCTCTACGCCCTGCGTGGCAAAGCGCGGCGGCAGCTGGCGGAGCTTGGGGAGGCGCCATGACTAGCCCCACGGCGGCCGATTCAGAAAGGAAGCCCGCGGCGGCGAATTCGACTGCCGGAGCCTCGCGCGGCAACCAATCACAGGACGGCAACCCGCCCCAGAGCATCGTCAAGCCGAATCAGCGGATCGCCAAGTTGCCAGACGGGATCGCCACCCAGATCGCGGCGGGCGAGGTGATCGAACGTCCGGCCTCGATCGTCAAGGAGCTGATCGAGAACAGCTGCGACGCCGGCGCGACACGGATCCAGATCGTGATCGAGGGCAGCGGCGTCGAGCGGATCCGGGTCAGCGACGACGGACGCGGCATGAGCGCCGAGGAGCTGGCCTTGGCCTTCCAACGGCATGCCACGTCCAAGCTGCGGCGAGTCGACGACCTCGCCACAATCACCACCTACGGCTTCCGCGGCGAGGCTCTGCCCAGCATCGCCGCCGCCGCCGATGTCGACTGTCTCAGCCGGGTCTCTGCATCGGGTGGCGGCTCGCAGAATGGATCGGATGAGGCGGCACGGGTGCGCTTCGAGGCCGGACGCTGCTTGGGCGTCGTGGCGGCGGGCGGCCCCCCGGGCACGACGATGGAGGTACGCGATCTCTTCGCCCGGCAACCGGCGCGCCGCAAGTTCCTGACCGGCGCGCGGGCCGAACGCGCCGCCATCGCTCGGGTTTGCGGCGGGGTGGCGTTGGCCCGCCCGGACATCGCGGTGACCCTGGAGATCGACGGGCGCACCGTGTTGGCGTCGGAGGGGCGGTTTGGGCTGGAACCGGCGGCTGGCGCCAATCCGCTTGGAGAGCCCAATCCGCTTGGAGAGTCTGGTCCGCTTGGGACACGCAGTCCGCTGGGAGAACAGGACGATGCCCTCCTCGGATCGTCGCTCGAGCAGGTGCTGCTACGCCAAGCCTTCGCCGCCGTCTGGGACGTGGAGACCGCCGCCGCCGCGATTGACTTCGATGGACGCAGAACGATCTTGGAAGATGGCGCGGGAGGGAAGACGGAAGCTGGGACGGCGGCGGCGGGCGAAATGCGCGCCTGGGGGCTGGCGGCGAGCCCCTCTCGCCACCGAGGCCGGCGCGGCGGTGTGCAGCTCTTCGTCAACCGCCGGCCGGTGGAATCACGCCGCCTCGTCTACGCGGTGGAGGAGGCCTACGCCGATCTCTTGCCCCAGCGCCGCTACCCGATCGTGGCGGTCTTTCTCGATCTGCCGCCCGATCGGATCGATGTCAACGTGCATCCCACCAAGGCCACCGTCAAGCTGCGCGATGAGGCCGCGGCTTTCGGGCTGATCCAGAAGACGCTGCGCGCGGCGTTGCTGGGCCTGGCGCCGGCGCTGCCCGCTTCCACGCCGTCGCCGTCGACAGTCCTGCGAGAGCGTCCCCTGCCACCTGCTCAACCCAGCGAAAGCAACTCGGGGCCGGACGCCGGGCAAGATTCACAACGACCGGCGCCGTTCCGGGCGCGCGCCCGTCCCGCCTTCGATTTGGCGCGCGGGCGCCGTCTCGCTTCAGGCCTGGTCCCCGAGCGCCATACCCGATCCGATCCTGAGTGCCTCGATGCCGCTGGCTCGGCGCCGGCGCCGAGAATCGCCGGTTTGGCCCAGCAGGAATTGCCCGGCCTGCCGTTGCTGCGCGTCGTGGGGCAGCTGCGCGCCACGTTCATCATCGCCGAGGGTCCGGAGGGAATGGTCCTGCTCGACCAGCACGCCGCACACGAGCGGGTCGTCTACGAGTCGCTCCTGGGCAAGGCGGGAAGCGGGCTGGCAGGGGACAGTGCCGAGAACACGCCCGCCCGCAGCTCCGACCACACTGTAGCCAGGCAGCCGCTGCTCGACCCACCGCTGTTGGAGCTGAGCGCGGCGCAGGCGGCGGCGTGGGCCAGCCACGACGAGGCCCTGGCCTTGGCCGGGTTTGAACTGGAGGACTTCGGCGATCGCTCGCTGCGACTGCGTGCGGTGCCGGCGGCGATGGGCGAGCGCGACGCCCGGGCGTCGTTGTTCGCGGTGCTCGACGACCTGGCGGGAGCGGTGGCGGAGCCCCAGCATCACGATCCCGTCCTGGCCTCGACGGCCTGCCACGCCTCCGTGCGGGCGGGGCAGACGCTGGATGTCGAAGAGATGCGAACGCTGCTTCGCGACCTGGAGCGCTGCAACAACCCGCAGACCTGCCCGCACGGCCGCCCCACGCTGATCGAATTCGCCGCCGACGATCTGTACCGCCGCTTCGGGCGCTAGACCGAACGCTGGGTCTGAGACCGACGCAGCCACGAGATGGTTGACCGGTGACCAAACAGTCACCTATTCTCCTCGCCATGGAGATGGTGTTTCGCGCCCTCGCTGATCCCAGCCGGCGACTGCTGCTCGACCAGCTCTTTCAGCGCGATGGACAGACGCTGAGCGAGCTGCAGCCGCGCCTGCCCATGACCCGTTTCGGGGTGATGAAGCACCTCAAGATCTTGGAGCAGGCCGACCTAGTGCTGACGCGGAGAGTGGGGCGCGAGAAATTTCACTATCTCAACCCGGTTCCGATCCAGGAGATCCAGAACCGCTGGATCGACAAGTTCGCTCAGTCCTGGGTCTCCACGTTGACCGGGCTGAAGAGCACGTTGGAGGAGAGGTCGATGACGGAGCGAGCGCTGAACGAGAGGCCGAGACACGTATGCGAGGTCTACATCCGCTGCACGCCGCAGGAGCTCTGGCGGGCGATCACCGATCCGGAACTGAGCGCCGCCTACATCGGTGGCGGCATCATCTCTGACTTCGCGGTGGGCTCCGCCTGGACGATGCCCAGCGGCGAGGGAGATGCGGCGGAGAGCTACGTGGAGGGGGAGATCCTGGAGATCGAGCCGCCCCTCAAGCTGGTCATGACTTGGAACGAACTGGAGCCAGCGATGCTGGACGATCCGCTCTCGCGGGTGACTTGGGAGATCGAGGCGGTCGGGGAGAGTTGCAAGCTGACCCTGGCGCATGACGGCTTCGGGTCGGAGAACGAGACCTTCCGCAGCGTCGGCGGTGGCTGGCCCAAGGTGCTCAGCAGTCTCAAAAGCCTGGTCGAGACCGGGACCGCCTTGGCTCTCGCCGACTAGACCCCGCAGGGAGGACCGGGCCCCGGTCGCCGCGGCGCCAGGACCGGCACGCACCCATCTCAGCAGGGAAAGACAGGAGCAGAACAATGAGCCAGCAACCCCAGCACGTCTACGCCATCTACATCCGCTGCAGCCCGGAGCAGCTTTGGGCCGGCATCACGGACGGATCGATCACCGAACGCTACTTCCACAACACGCGCATCGAATCGACCTGGGAGCCGGGCGCGCCGGTGCGTTTTCACTATGCCAACGGGACCGGGCCGGAAGGCGGTGGTGTAGCGGTTGAGGGTGTGGTCGTCGAGTGCGATCCGCCACGGCGGCTCTCGATCACCTGGAAGGCGCTTTACAACCCGGAGGCGGCGGACGAGCCGCCGTCGCGCGTGACCTGGGAGATCGAGCCGGTTGGCGAGAGCTGCCGGCTCAGCCTCGTCCACGACCAGTTTGAGGGCGAGACGCCCGCCTATCACGGCGTCCAGGAGCGCTGGCTGCAACTGTTGAGCAGCCTCAAGAGCCTGTTGGAGACGGGTGAGCCCCTCTCCATCGATGGCTAGCGCGGAGGCGGCGCAACCCGGCCCGGCCCGCCAGGGCGACTTGCGCCCGACCGCGAGAGACGGCGGCCTCCCCGGACGGGGGAGACGCTGATCGACGCCCAGCAGGACTCACGCATCGTGCCTTACGAGGAGCGCTGGCGGCAGGGCGCAATCGACGTCGTGCAAGCGGTCTTTGAGGAGTACGGCTTCACCTGGGAACCCGACGGGTATCACCGGGATCTCCACCGCGTGCCCGAAACCTACCTGGAGACGGGCGGCGGCTTTTGGTTGCTGCTGGTCCAGGACTCCGGGGACCAGGCTGCTAGCAGGCCGGAGCGAGTGGCCGGGACGATCGCCTTCCTCGACCGCGGCGACGGGGTGGCGGAAGGGGAGCGACTCTACCTGCTCCAGGAGCGCCGCGGCCGGGGCGACGGTGAGCGGCTGCTGCGGCACGCGATCGACGCCGCCCGCGCGCGCGGTTTTCGACGTTTCATCGGCTGGTCCGATAAGCGCTTCCACGCCGCCCACGCGCTCTACGCGAAGGTCGGCATGCGCCAGATCGATGAGCGAATTCTCGACGATCCAGACGAAAGCCCCGAGTGGGACTACGAGCTCACCTTGATGTAGCGCGCGGCGGCTAGCTGCTGCTCTCCGGCAGGATCGGGTGGCCGCCGCCGCCGGGATCCCAGGAGTCGTGGACGTGGGGATGCCTCTGATGCGTCCCGGCGCCGGCCGCCCAACCGCCATCGACATGCAGGATCTCACCGTTGACGTAGGAGGAGGCGTCCGAGGCCAGAAAGATGATGGGACCGATCAAGTCCTCGTCCACGCCCAGGCGGCGCATCGGCGTACGTGACTCCGACCAATCCTTCATCCCCAACTGCGTGAGGATCTCTTCCGTCATCTCGGACATAAAGAAGTTCGGCGCGATGGCGTTGACGCGGACGTTGCGATCGCCCCACTCAACGCCGAGGAACTTGGTGAGGTTGTTCACAGCACCCTTGGCCGCGATGTAGCCGATGGAACGGATCTCCGCCGCCGCGGTCCCCAGAATCGACGAAATGTTGATAATGCTGCCGGAGCCGCGCCGCAGCATGTGTGGAGCCACGGCCCGGGTGCTGTACCAGAAACCCTTAAGGTCGACGGCGATGACGTCGTCCATGGCCTCGAACTCCACGTTTTCGGAGCGCAAGCCGCGGGCGTCGGTGATGCCGGCGTTGTTGACCATGACATCAATCTTGCCCAGCTCCCGAATCGTGTTCTGCACGAAGCCGTCCACCTGCTCCCACTGCGTCACGTCGACCTGTTCGATATAGCAGCGCCGCCCCAGGGCTTCGACGGCCTTGGCGGTCGATTCCAACCCCTCGCGCGACCGCGCGCAGATGGCGATGTCGGCACCGGCATCGGCGAGCGAGGTGGCGAAGGTCGCGCCCAGTCCGTACGAGGCGCCGGTCACCACCGCGACTTTGCCGTCGAGTCGGAATCGTTCTTCCCAGCCCATCTGGATCTCCTCCTGCTTGGGTGGGCCAGCGGCAGCGGCCGTCGCCGTACTCCGTATGAAAGAGCAACCTAACGCGGGCTGACGCAAGAGCGAAGCTTCGGGGGACCCTGCCTCCGTTCCGGGCCGTCACACGATCACGTCGCGCTACACTGCGCCGATGCCTGCCCGATTGCGCTTCTCGGCCGCCCACGCCTACAAGCACCTTCGCGACCACGACCCAATCCTGGCGCGCCTGCTCGACGAGCACGGCCCCTACAAGCCCCGTCCTGCGGGCGACCCCTACGCCGCCCTGGTCCGCACCATCGTCTATCAGCAGCTGGCGGGGGCGGCGGCGGCGGCGATCCACGGCCGGCTCCTGGCGCTGTACGGCACCGATCCCGAGGGACGGGCACCGGAGCCGGAGGAGTTGCTGGCAACGAACGACATCGATCTGCGAGCCGTGGGGCTCTCCGGCCCGAAGATCGGTTACCTGCGCGACCTCGCCGGTCATGTCAGCGAAGGGCGTTTGGACTTCGCCGGGATCGACGATCTCAGCGACGCCGAGGTGATGGCGCGGCTCACGGCGGTGAAGGGGATCGGGGAATGGTCGGCGCACATGTTCTTGATGTTTCAGCTTGGCCGGCCCAACATCCTGCCGGTCGGTGACCTCGGCGTACGCAAGGGAATGCAGGCTGCCTATGGGCTCCGCAAACTGCCCTCGCCACGCCGCATGCACGAGATCGGACGCAAGTGGGCGCCGTACCGGTCCGTGGGGTCCTGGTACATGTGGCGCGCCGTGGAGACGGGGACGCCGGACTAGCTCCCAGGCGAGAGCGGCGAGGCGCCGCATGCACGCCGGCCAGCGACAAGAGCGTCGCAGTCGCACAGCCGGGCACGGACGCCTGCCAAGAAGGAATGCCTCGAACACCAGCCTAGAAAGCAACGAGCGCGGTCCGCGCGCCCACAGCCAACAGGCCGATCGCTAAGAAGCGAGTCAGCAATCCGGCACCGAGGCGCCGCTGCAAGCGGTTGGCGAGACGGCTGGCGACGATCACTCCGATGCCCAGGGCCGGGACATCGTCGAGGGGATCGCCGACGTTCCCCGCCGTCGTGTGGAAGAGCACCACGACGAGAGCCAAGCCGGCGATCACCACGTGCGAGACCGGGACCGCCAGCGCGTGTGGCATCCGCACCAAATGGGTATTGAGCGGCGTGAAGATCAGCCCGCCGCCGATCCCCGCCAAGGCCGCAACGAAGGCGGCGCTGAACGATGCGAAGAGGCTGCGTCGCACCGGCACGCGGTAGACCCAGCGCCGTCCCTCCCCATCCACGAAGTGGCGCGGCCAGCCGCCGGCGCCCGGCTGACCGGCGGGAGCCTCAGGGCGCGCCATGAGAAAGACCCCCAGCACCAAGAGCAACGCGGCGAAGAGAATCGCGAAAACGGAACGGGGCAAGACTGAAGTCCCGGCCGCACCCAGCAAGGCCGCGGGAACCGCCGCGGCGAGCAGCATCAGCCCCACGCGCCAGTCGACGCGGCGCTGCCGCAGCGAGAAGCCCGTGGAGATGCCGCTGGAGACCGCCACAATGAGCAGGGCCGCCATCGTCACCTCGGCGGGTTCGGCCTCGCCGTGGCGCACCAGGAGCAAGGGCGCCAGGAGGAATCCCCCACCGGCGCCGACGGTCGTGGCATAGAGGCCGATCGCCGCCCCGGCCGCCATCAGCGCCAGAAACTCCAGCGGGCTCATACTCTGAATCTCTGTCGCTGGCGGCCTGACGGGGTGCCGATGGCGAGGTCGTTCCTGGGTCTCAGAGCTGGATGCGGGGCTGTCGACGTTGAACTGGGTACGGCCGCATCTCTCCAGCGCTCAATCCTAGAGCCTGCCGACTTCGGCGCCCCCGGCGTGCAGTTTCGCGAAGCGCTCCTATACTTCGGCCAGCGATCATCAATCAGGAGGCGACTTCATGCCGGACGCACCAGCAGGCTCCGAGGCAAGCACCAAACCGGGCCCGCTCGACGGGATCCGGATCCTCGATCTGACCCGCTATCAGAACGGTCCCCACGCCACCGTGATGCTGTCCGACATGGGGGCGGAGATCCTCAAAGTTGAGATGCCCGGCAACGGCGACCCGGGCCGGTCCCTCGGCATCGGCCCTGACGGTTTCTGCTCCTACTTCGAGACCCTGAACCGGGGCAAGAAGAGCATCACGCTCAACCTCTACAACCCGGAATCGCGGGAGATCTTCCTCAAGCTCGTGGCAGAGGTCGACGTGCTGACGGAGAACTTTCGCCCCGGCTTCCTGGACAAGCTGAGCTACGGCTACGAGGATCTGCGAAAGGTCAATCCACGGCTCATCTATGCCACGAACAGTGGCTTCGGCCCCAACGGCGAATGGCGCACGCGGGGCTCGTTCGATGTCGTCGCTCAGGGCATGAGCGGGGCGATGATCGCCACCGCCGGGGGGCCCGGCAACGAGCCCTATAACGCACCCTGGGGGCTCGCCGATCAGGTGGGCAGCATGGTCTTCGCCTACGCCGTGATGGGCGCGATCGTGGCGCGGGAGCGGCAGGGCGTCGGTCAGCAGGTCGATGTTTCGCAGCTCGGGGCGATGATCACGCTGCAGGCGCTGTCGATCCAAGCCTTTCTGCACAGCGAGCAGCAGCCTACGGTGCAAGGCGGCCGACCCTTCAGCGCCACCTTCGCCTGGTACAAGGCGGCCGACGCCGGCTGGATCACGATCGGTATCCTCGATCCGAAACACTGGCCCAAGCTCTGCGACGCCCTGCAGCGGCCCGATCTGGTCAGCGACGAACGCAGCGCCGATCCCTTCGCTCGCAACCAGAACCGCGATTGGTTGATGGCCGAGATCCAGAAAACCGTCGCGACCCAGCCGCGACAACACTGGATCGAGGCGATCGTGGCGCAAGACGTGCCCTGTGGCCCGATCTACGACTACGCGAGCGTCGCCGCGGATGCTCAGTTTTGGGAGAACGGCTACCTGGCCAAGGTCGAGCATCCGAACTTCCCGGAGCACCAGGCCGTCGGCATCCCGGTTTCGATGAGTGAGACCCCTCCCCGTGTACAGGGCGTCGCTCCCGAACTCGGCCAGAACACGGAGGAGATCCTGCTCAGCCTGGGCTACGACTGGGCGGACATCGAACGCTTCCACGACGCCGGCGTTACGGCCGTCAAGGTGACGTAGTCCCGGCGGCACGCCGGCCTCCCTGGTCATGACGAAACGACGCGCGCCCCGGGGCACCCTCGCGGTCCAGGCCTTGGAACGCGCCGGAGTTCCATTCACGCTGCATCCCTACGAACCCGACCCCGGCGACGAGGGATACGGTCTAGCGGCCGCGCGGGCGCTGGGGGTCGATCCGGGACGAGTCTTCAAGACGCTCATCGCCAGCTTGACGCCGGCGCCGGGCGAACGGGCGGCGACGCTCGTCGTGGCGATGGTCCCGGTCGACAGGCAACTCGACCTCAAGGCGCTGGCCCGTGCCGCCGGGGCGAAGAGCGCCAGCCTGGCCGATCCCGATCTGGCGGAGCGGAGCACGGGCTATATCCTGGGAGGGATCAGCCCCTTCGGCCAGCGGCAGTCTCTCCGCGCCTTCATCGACGACGGCGCCCTTGAGGCCCACCTCAAGACGCCGATCGCTGGGGTCGCTGAGACCGTCTACGTCAGTGCCGGGCGTCGCGGGCTGCAACTCGAAATCGGCCACCAGCGCCTGATCGACCTGACGCGCGCCGAAGCCGCTCCGATCGCCCGCTAGCCGCGTCCGTGGGTCCCCCAGCCTCCTGAAATCTGCCCCCCACGCCTAAGGGCCGCCGAGCCGAACTCAGTCACGAACAGGGCACTGGGGTCTGGGCTGTAGGGGCAATCCCTGATTGGTGGCGGTTGCTTCGGTGCCGAAGCTAGGGGAAGCGAGTTACTCACAGCGTTACAGACACGCTGGAATAGGGGAGGAGCCACCCGCTCATGTCATCAAATCTCAGTAGTGCCTTGGGGATTGACGCCGCCGATCTAGACTTGCGCCTGCGTTGGGCGCGGTTCGGCGATGAAGAGACCAAGGCCATCCAAGCCACCGCACACATCTTCGAAGGCCTGGCCGAAGAATTCGCCCGCGAGTTCTACGACCACTCATTCCAATTCAGCCAGTTCGTCCACAAGGCCACGGAGGCCGGCACGACCCGCGAACGCTTGGAGCCCGCCCAGGCGGGAAATTTCCGCTCCATGACGACCGGCAAGCCCGACGCCGCTTACGTGGAATCGTGCCTCAACGTGGGCGCCGTCCACGCCCGGCTCAACGTGGAGCCGCGCTGGAACATCCCCAACTACGGCATGTACGCGGAGTACATCCTGCCCCGCGTCATCGAGAGCATGGGCAGCAAGCTGACCAAGGGCGAGCGGGAAGAGCTTTCTCAGGCGATCGTCGCCTGGGTCAAGCTGCTCTTCATCGACACCGCGCTGACCAGTGAGACCTACATCAGCGAAGGCGTCCTCAACCGACTGGTGGAGATCACCTACACCCTGATGGACACGACGCAGTCCGTTGACCGGCAAGCGACCGAAGTCGCGACCGCGAGCAACGAGATCGCCAAGGCGATTGAACAGCTCGCTGTCGGCGCCGGCACCTTGGGCACGGACATGTCCGAGGCCAACAGCCAGGTGGGCGGCATGGCCGAGCGGGCCGACGACGCCAGCCGCATCGGCGGCGAGGCGCTGGAAGCCGCCAAGGGTGGCGGCGAGAACGTGGAGCAGACTGTCAGCGCCATGCACAAGATCCGCGAGGCCTCAGAGAGCTCCGCCTCTCAGGTGGAAGAGCTGGGCGCACGCGGCGAAGAGATCGGCGCGATTATCAAGACGATCGATGAGATCGCATCGCAGACCAACTTGCTGGCCTTGAACGCCGCCATCGAAGCCGCCCGCGCGGGCGAGCAGGGGCGTGGGTTCGCCGTGGTCGCGGACGAAGTCCGCAAGCTCGCGGAGCGCACCGCCGTCGCCACGAAGGAGATCGGTGACCTGATCCGTGGCGTGCAAGACGGCATGGCCAAAGCGCGCGAGGCGATGGAAGCCAGCGTCAAGGATGTCGAAGAGGGCACCACGTTGGCCGAGGAAGCCGGCGCCGCGCTGGAGCGCATCGTGGAAAGCGCCAGCCAGGTCATCGACCAGACCGCCGCCATCGTGGAAGCCAGCCACACCGCCGGCGAGCGGGTGGAATCCGCGTCCGCCATCGCGGAAGAGTCCGCCGCCACGACCGAAGAGGTCTCGACCAGCGTGGAAGAGGTGACGGCGCAGATCTCCGAGGTTTCGACCCAGACGAGCAAGCTTTGGGATCTGACCGAGGGCGTCTCGACCTTCCTCGGACAGTTCGGTGTCTTGGCCCACGACTCCAACGGCCAGACGTTCAACGCCGACCGCCACAAGCAGGATCAGCTGCACGTCGTCGATGACGCGGCGTAGAACGTCTCAGTGACTGGCGTCGAAGGCGGCGCCAGCTCCGCGGGGGAGCAGCTCAGCCCTCGGGCTGGCCCCTGAGAGAACTCGCCAAGCCGATAGCACCCGATGGCCGTCAGGGGCCGTCGGGTGTTCTTCGTTTCGGCCGATGCCCGCGTGACGCGGCCAGGGCTGCCGCACCTGGCGATCCTAGCCAGAGGTCGCGGCGAGGCGAAGCTGCTCCTCCAGCAAGCCCTGCGACCGACGGAGGTTCCGCTCCAGACCGGTCAGCTTCGTGAACCCGCGCAGAAACGCCGTGTGCAGAGGGTTCCGTCCCCGAACGGACGAAAAGCGACAGTGGGTCATGACGCCACCATCCTGCTCCTCCAGCGTGACCATGTAGCGCTGGCGCCCGCCGAAGGGGATCCGCAGCTCAAATGTGATGCGTTCGTACGGCTGCCAATCCACAATCGTGTGGTGGGTCGTGACGCGACCGTGGGCACAGTGTTGCACCGTGCCCACGCCGCGTTTCTGGTCCTGGGCGCCAGTTTCCGTCACGCCATCCGAGTCCAGCCAGACACGGCGCAACTCTGGGTCCGTGAGGACGGGCCAGGCATCGGCGGGGCTGCAAGGCCCGGCGCAGTCCAGTTCCACCCAGGTCTCGTCATCGCTGACCAGGATGGGATCGTCGTGGCGGCGGCTCGACCATTCGGCTTCGAGGTCCCGCACGAAACCACGCACAGCGCCGAGGTGCTCGTACTCCTCCTCGTGGGGCAGCGCGCCGGGCAGCACGCCCGCGAGCCCCATTGCGCTGATCCCGGCGTCCGTGAAGAAGGCGTAGGCGGGGATCGCTTTCGCTTCGATGATCGTGTTCTTGAGCAGGCGATGCACCAGGATGATCTCGGGGCCGGTCAGCTCCCGCCGGTCGCCGATGCGGGAGGTGGCATAGACGCCGAAGTGCGCCACGAACTTGAGCCCAAGATCGGGGATCTTGCGACAGGCCTGGCAGGGACAACGGTGTTGGCCTGCATCCGCTCGCGCGCCTTCATGAACGCCGCGTAGGTGACGTCGATCAGATCGACCAACGGCTGCCCAGTCCGGATCCGGCCCAGCGGCGCGTGACAGAAGACGGCGTCGCCTTCCAAGTTCGCGGTCTCGAAGGGCGGCGAGAGGGTGCCCAAGACGCTGTTGAGCAACTCGTCGAGGATGCCTTGGGCGTGCTCCAGCTCGCTGCCGGTGAGAAAGGCCGTATAGCCGCTGATATCGGCGATGACGAGGCAGCCCTGCTGGGTCGCGGCGTCGGGACTCATTGCGCTGTCCTTTCCAGGTCCCGCTGAGTCTACCTGCTCCGCCGAGAGAGGGGCTGCGTTTCGAGGGCACGGGGAGGGCGCTCAACTGCCGCGTGAAGGGCAGCGCTTTGGCGGCGCCCCACAGGCAATTGTCCAGGCGGTGGTCGCTACGGCGGTGGCTCCACGACGACCGGCTCCCCGTAGCCACGGAACTCGGTGACGAGCGTCTGATCCAGGTCCGGACCGTCCACCTCGAAATGCACCGTGTAGATGCGGCCCGTCTGCCTGCCGACCGTGAACTCCCACGCCCCAGCCGCGCCTTCATGCGCCTCCGCGAATTCATCGAGTTCGGACGGTCCCTCGGGGCTCTCTCCCGGGCCCTCGCGAAACTGCTGGTTGGTCAAACGCAGTGCCTCGGCCTGTCCGTCCCCATAGTCAGGTTCGAGGATGCGATATCGAACAGTGGCCTCCCCATCGATCTGGGGACCATCGCGCAGCCGCTGCGCTTCGCCATCGATCAGCACGAACGCCTCATCCTCCCAATCGTTGCGGAAGTTCTCGCGGTCGGCAAAGGTCAGGACGAAATTGCCTCCGACCAACTCGCCGCCGCCGACGCGGCTGCTGACCGTCTGCGTCACAACGACGGGGCCATCGTCGAGAGTCACCCACTCCGAGGCGGTCCTGACGCTCTCGGCTGTGCCAGCGTCGCCGGAGCCGGAGCACGCCGCAACCAGCACCGAGAGCGCCAACACAGCAAGCGCCAGCAGTCGCATGATCTCTCCTACCGCATAACCATACCAGGGCCATTCTGCTTCCGGAGACGAAAGAGGGCGACGCCGCAGCGCCGCCCTTCATTCGAGTGCTTGGTGGAGACGCGGGGGAATTGAACCCCCGGTCCAGTCGATCCCCGCCCGGCCCGTCTACGTGCGTAGTCGACGGTTTAGTTCTCGCCCAGCGCCCTGCTCGTCAACAGGCCAGGAACCAGGCCAGCCGGAATTGATCTTTGTGGTGCGGTCCCGGCCCCCGCGCCACGCAAACGGACATTAATTGCGCTTCAACTCCTGCAGTCCGTCAGAGCGGGAGAGGAAACGTCGCTGCTAAATTAAGCGGCGAGGGCGAGTTCTTTTTCGCCTATTAGAATTTTGCCGCGGGATTAACGAGGTCACGACGCCTCGGCACGCAAGACCGAACGAAAAGAACCGCTGTCGAGCCCTTTCGTCCCCAAGTACCTAGCCAGTTTACCACGCACAGAACATCTGTACTGAGATCCAGACTGATAAGCGGCACACTGAGGGTTCGCCGACCCGTCGGATGGCGTGACGCCGCGCGAGTCATCGCGATCAGTTGCGGAGCGCCGCCTGCATGGCGCGATCTGCCTCACGTTTGGCAATCGACTGGCGCTTCTCGTATTCCCGCTTGCCACGCCCGATCCCGAAGGAGAGCTTGGCCAAGCCCCGCGCATTGATGAAGAGGCTGATCGGCACCAGTGTCTGGCCCTTCCGCTCGAAGGCCTCGATCGCCTGCCGAATCTCGCGCCGATGCAGCAGCAGTTTGCGGTCGCGCGTGGGCTCGTGGTTGTAGTGGCTGGCCGACTCGTAGATGGGGATGTTGGCGCCCACCAGCAACAGCTCATCGCCGTCGGGCCGGATGTAGGCCTCGGCGATGCTGCCCTTGCCTTGGCGCAACGACTTGATCTCCGTGCCCAGCAGCGCCAGTCCGGCCTCGAAGCGCTGGCTGATCTCGTAGTCGTACGTGGCGCGTCGATTGCGCGCCACCGTGAACGACTCCAAGCCCTTCGGCTTGCCTGGCTTCGCCACCTTGGCGCTCTTGGTCGGCTTCTTTCTCGACATCTATTAAGTCTACCGAGCGGGCCCCGGGATGGCTGTCAGGGGCTGACGTTCGTTCGCTTGGGTACGGGCAGGCATCACGCGACATAACGATCACGTGAGAAGACGGTAGCAGTTCGGACTAGGCGGGGAGGGTGGGCAGTGCCGGATCGATCCCGGTGTGCTTCTGCATCAGCCGTCCGAGCCGCTGATAGGTATGGGGCTCGCCCCAGGCGTAACTCTCGAACTCGGCGAAGGCGGCGTGCGTCGCGGCCAGGAAGCAGCGGTGGACCTCGTAATAGCGCACGAGGTCCTCGTCGACGGAGCGGCGGGCGCGATAGGCGGCGTTGAACTTTCTGACCCAATAGCCGCGGACCAGATCGATGACACGCCGGATGGGGCCCAGTAATTCCACCGGCCCGTGTTGGACGATGACATTGGAGATGGCGAGGTCGTACTCCGCCGGTGCGACCCCCACGTTTGACCAGTCGATAACGGCGGAGACCCGGTCGCCGTCGACGAGAATGTTGAGGGGATGGAAATCACCGTGACAGACGACGGCGCGATCCCGAATCTCCGCGGAGGGAGATTGCGCCTCGAGCCAGTCGCCGACTTGGCGCAGGCCAGCGGCGACGGAGCGATCGGGGAGCATCGCGCGAGCCGAAGCGAGCTTGTGGTGCAGATCGAGGGCGTCGGGATCGAGGCCCGCCGTTGTAAATTCGAGACGCAGCGGATCGGGGTCAAGCCCATGCAAATCCGCGAGAGTGTTGGCAATGATCCCCGGTGCGCGGAAGAACATGGGCGTGGGGCGCAGCGCGCGGCTCAACAAAGTGTCGCCGATGGCGTACTCCATCAGCATGAAGGGACGGGGCACCTCACCGGTGCCGTTGAACAGATCCGCGCCTTCCAAAAGTGCGTTGGGGAAGGGGAGGCCTTGCGCCGCGACCGCCCGCTGCGTTGCAGCGTCCGCCGTGGCGCGGGAGGCGGGCTGCCGGGCTGATAGAGGCGCAGAACCACGCGAGCGGGCCAGTCCTTGGGGGCGGCGCGGAGCAAGGCCAAAAACGTGTCGGTGTCGAAGCCACCCTCGAGTCGCTTCAGCGGTCCGTCCAGGCTGACGTCCGAGGCGCCGGTCTGACGCGCGATCGCGCGGACCAGCGGCTCGCCAATCTCTGTGTAGTCGTTCGTCACCACTGCGCCGCCTTGATAGGGAGACTAGCTCTTTGGACGAGCCTGGAGGGCGGTTCCCACGGGAAGCCGAACTATTCCGGCGCCTCATCCGTGGCGGCTGAATCGGTGGGCCTCAGGTCCGAGGAGCCTTGGGCGTTGCCGCGCAAGAACTCGATCGCCGCGAACAGCTGGACGTCGCGGCGGGCGTTGAAGTCGACGTCGCTTGGCGTCACGACGATATCCGGCGTGACACCGATCGCCTCAATGAGACTGCCGTTCGGCGTCAACCACCGCGCAATACTGACGTAGAGCACGCTGCCGTCGGAGAGCGAGCGGGGGATATTCACCGTGCCCTTCCCCAGCGTCTGCTCGCCGATGATCACCGCTCGCCCGTGATCGCGCAGCGCCGCTGCCATCACCTCTGAGCCGGAGGCCGACCCGCCATCGGTCAAGATCACCACCTCCACCTCCAGAGCCGACCCTCCCCGCGGTGCCTCGAAACTCTGCGTCGAGGCATCGCGGTCGACTTGAGTCAGGACCACACCGCCGTCGATGAATTCGCCGGTCGTGTCGACCGTCGCCGTGAGCAGCCCGCCCGGATTGCCGCGCAGATCGATGATCACTTGGGTCAGCCCGGCGTTGCGCATGGCGTCGAGGAAGGGGATCAGTTCATCGCGCGTGTTCGCCGTAAACTGCGTAATGAGGATGTAGGCCACGTCCGTGACCGGGTTGCCCAGCCGGTCCTCGATCTGCAGCGACTGCACGCTGGGTACGATGATGTTGTCCCGGATGATCGTGATCTCTTCCATCTCTCCATCGCGATGCCGCACCTCCAGCACAACCGGGGTGCCGCGCTCCCCGCGGATGACGGAGACGGCCAGCTGCAGGCTCCAGCCTTCCGTGGAGACGCCATCCACCATGAGGATCGCGTCTCCGGAGCGAATCCCCTGCGCCTCCGCCGGGGAACCCCGGAACGTCGACGTGATCACGATCTCTTCGTCCTGGAGATTCACCGTCGCGCCGATGCCTTGGAACGATCCGGAGATCGACTCACTATTCAACGCGAAGGTCTCGGCGTCGATGAAGGCCGAGTGCGGGTCGTCCAACGACTCCACGATGCCGTTGATCGCCGCCGTGCGGAGGTCATCCAGGTCCACCTCATCCGGCTCCACGAAGTCGCGATCGAGGATCGCGTAGACCTCGTCCAAGATCGCGAAGCGCGGCTGATCGTCGGCCGATTGTTCCGCCGCTGTCTGGATCAGGGCCGGATCCGCCGCGCCGGGGACCGCACGCACCGTCGCGACGATCTCGTCGCCGCCCAGCAGTCCGGTCACGCCAATGCCCAGGGCAAAAGCGCCGCCAGCCATGACCAATACCAGGCTCAGTAGGAGAAGGGGGAAACCCGAGCTCCGCATATCTTCCTCTCAGCGAGGCGCAGGCGCGCACTCTCTAAGGATACGCCGAGACGCCTTCTCTGGCTGTATCACTGACTCTGGCTGTATCGCTGACAGAGCGGCATCGCCTCTGGGCCCGCTTGAAAAGCGCGACAACCCCTCAGCGCACCGTCCACTCGATCAGCCAAACCCCGCTCGCTTCGTCTGAGAGATTCCGCATCGTGAAGGTGTACTCGCCGCGTGAGAAACCGCCCTTGAAGTCGATTTGACCCTCAGGATCGGTGGAGAGGTCGCTGCGGAAGGCTGGGCCGGTCACGACCGCCTCAATCTCAGGCTCCGTGCCGCTGAAACGGACGAACTCCCAGCGGACGTCGGAGTTGCGACCGGGACCCACCTGCACACTCGTGGCCTGTTCCTCGCCGGGCTCTAGCCGGAATTCGCGCGCCACGGTCCGTCCTGAGGATCCGAAGATCAGGTTCGCCAGGATGATCACCAGGAAGAACCCGATGACCAGCGTCAGTGGCCAGCGAAGGCGCCCGGGGATCGATAGATAGCGCGCCCAGGTCCGTCGTCGGGCGCGCTGCAGCGCCTCGCGGGTGCGGTTCATGATCGATCCGGCCTGCCGGCCCGTCTCGGGCCAACCGTGTACGAGCCAAGGGGGAAGGGAGGCATCATGGCCAGGAGCGTACGCGACGCCCTCCCGGCCCGCTATCATCGCCGACAGCAATCGTCATCGGGCCGCTCCGCGAGACATCGGAGCCAGGCCCACGGGGAGCCACATCCACCAGGAAGAAGAAGGATCATGCCCGCAGCAGTCGCTGGATACAGCCACGTCGCCATCTGCGTCTCGGACGTCGAACAGTCACGCACCTTCTACTCAAAGCAGCTCGGTCTCCCCGAAGCTCACCGGCCCGACTTTGGGTTTCCCGGGATCTGGTACGACGTGGGCGCCCTGCAACTCCATCTGATGGAGCGCGAGGTTCCGGGCTCCGGCGGCAAGGGGATTGGCCCTCACTTCGCGCTGCACGTACCCACCAACAACTTCCACGACTTCGTGGAGCAGCTTCGTGGCGATGGGGTCCCGATCATGGTCGAGCCCAACCAACGCGACTTCGACGGCATCTGGGCGGCTTTCTGCAAGGACCCGGACGGAAACATCATCGAACTCACCGATATGGGGCCCAAAGGCTAGCTCTGCTGGCTTAGCTACGAGAGACCAACAGAGCGAGCCCGCCGGCTCGCTCTGTTTCTCAATACGCAACTTCGTCTTAGTCGAACCAAGGGCTAGCCATTATCTATCCAAGGACTACCCGCTATCGCCGGACCCACCACGATCAGGGCCAGCAACCCGCCACTCATCAAGGCCACAAGAATTCGAGTCTTCAACATACGTCATCCCTTACAAATATTGTTTCTCTCCCCATACTCTTCATTATTTGTGTCCGATTGCAAGACCGGAGGTTCAATCTAAGTTCGGGCGCAACGACCACGCCGCAAAGCGACCGAATGGATCGCGATCGCCGCATGGCAGGACTCCGTCCAGATTTCTTCGATTGGAGAGAGCCGTCATCGAACCCGCCAGAATCCAGGTCAGCGATCCGCCGCTCGTTCAGGGGAAAGACGATCGTGTCTTCGCTGACAACGGGAGGCTTGGACCTCCCCTTCCTGGAGGCGGAACGGCCGCGGACCTGAACTGACAGCGCGCTGGCGCCTTACAACGCTCGAATTCACGAGGCTCCACGTTCGCAAGACGTTCCGCATGGCTCCCGGTCCGACGATCGACGATGCGCTCACCCTCCTTCGACGCTACGGCCCCGAGTTCGGGGAAATGCGTCTGGCCAACCACGGCCCCATGGTTGTCGAGGCGCTGCTGTACACGCACCATCCGCGTCGCGCACGCGGTGCGATCATTGGACGCCGGGGTAACGCCGCCACGCAGGCAAGAGTTGGCCGACGGATTCGGCTACTGGGCGGCGTCGTACTTCGCGCTACGGAAAACCCTAGCGACAACCTGCGCACCCAGTCCGCCGCGCTTCGCAATGTCCCGCGCGTCCGACTCTCAGGCCACGACGCTTCAACCACGGCGCGGCTGCGGGCCGAAGCCTGTTTGCGGGAGCACGCCCGGTCCCCGGATCCGGCGTATCTCGCGGCCACGAGTCTCGCGGGCGAACGCCTCTCGCCGGATTGGGGCGCGCCGCCGAGTTGTCGCCAGGCTGGGCCTGTCCACTGCGATGCATCCACGACGAAACGGACCCGTTCCATAGCGAGGCAGCCCGATACAGTGCCTCGATGTCGCACCAAGAGTCGCCTCAACCGCACTCTGCCTCCACGGGTGCCACCCGCACCGCCCTGATCGTTCCCGGCCAGGGTTCGCAGCGCGTCGGTGGCATCGCCGATCTGCCATCTGAGGACCGGGTCTGGTTCGACCGCGCCTCCGCGATCACCGGTATCGACCTCTGGCAGCTTGGGCTCTCGGCCAGCGTCGAGGAACTCGGGCGCCCGTCAGTGTTGCAGCCATTCCTTGTCGCCTGGGGCATGGCCGACTTCCAGCGGGCGCGCGGGCCAGATCGCGGTGCTGACGCCTCCGTGGAGCCGATCGACTTCGTGCTCGGCCACTCATCGGGCCAGAATACGGCGATGGTTCTCAGCGGCGCTCTTCGCTTCGATGACGGCGTCCGCTTTGCCTACGCGCGGGGCAAACATCTTGACCTCGGCTGCGACGCCGCCCCGGGCGCCCTGCTCGCGCTCGCGGGCGTCGACGAACCCCTGGCTCAGGAAATGGCCGCCGCCACCGGCCTGCAGATCGCCAACTACAACGCGCCGGACCAGTTCGTCCTCGGTGGCGACCGGCAAGCCATCGACGCCGGCGTTGTCTGGGGTGAGGCCCGCGCCGTCGCCGTCGTCGTCCTGCGCGTCAACGGCGCCTTCCACACCGAGCTGTTCCGACCCTCGGACGAGCTCAGCGAACCGCTGATCGCCGCGCTGCCCATCGCGGAGACATTCACACCGATGATTGGCAACGCTCGCGGTCAGCGCATCGAATCGGCAGACGACCTCCGCGCGGAACTCTCGTCGCAGTACACGCGACCGATCCGCTGGGTCGACGCTCTGCAGACAGCCTACGCCGCCGGGGTCCGCACCTTCGTCGTCACCGGTCCCGGCAATGCCATGGCCGGATTGGTGCGACGCTTCGGGAAGACCCAGCCGGAGAGACTGCGCTTCATCCGGCTCAACGCTCCCCACGCCACCGACTAAGCTCTCCCACCGGCAGCCTGCCCCTGAGCGACACATGCGGTAACGTCGGCTCCGTACGAATCCGGGATAGCAGCCCGCGCAGGGCTCAGACGATGCCAGACGGGCGTCGACAGAAGGCGGCAATGGGATGGACGCCGACAAGGCTCTGACGACGACGCGATCAGTCCGTAAGCGGCTCGACTTCGAGAAGCCGATCGACCCCGCTGCGATCAAAGAGTGCATCGAGATCGCGCTGCAATCCCCCTCCGGTTCGAACCGCCAGGGTTGGCACTTCGTGGTCGTGACGGATCCCGAAAAGATCGCCACGATCTCGGGGTATTACCGCAAGATCTTCGACATCTACACCAAGCGCCCGCCGGAAGAGCAGCCGCAGTACGAGGAAGGCGACCCGCGCATCGCTCAAGGGGAGCGCGTTCTGGACTCGGCGACTTATCTCGCTGAGAACATGCGTCGCTGCCCGGCCATGCTCATCGCCTGCTTAGAGGGTCGTCCTGAGAGTCCCGCAGCCATGGCCCAAGCCGGCTTCTACGGCTCGATCATCCCCGCCGCCTGGTCGTTCATGATTGCGGCCCGCGTCAGGGGCATCGGCATGGCCTGGACGTCCATGCACTTGGCCTACGAGAAGGAAGTCGCGGAGCTTCTCGGCATCCCCGGCGACATCACCCAGTCCGTGCTTCTGCCCATGGCCTACTTCACCGGCGACGACTTCAAGCCCGCCCAGCGCCTGCCGCTGGAGCAAGTCACGCACTGGAATAGCTGGGGCCAGAGCGCGCCCTAGGAGCCACTCCACACGGCTCGCGGCACGGCGAGCTAGGGCGTGGGAATCGCCGCTTCCACCTGCGTTTTGGCGTCAGTCGCCGCATCCGAACCGAAGCCCCAAATTGCGACCGCCAGCGGCCCAATCACGACCGCGGCTCCCAAGGCATACGCCAGCATCGACAATCCACGTTCGTCGTGCATTCCGAAGACGGCGCGGGCGTACACGGACCAGAGGAGATTGCGCATTGGGGAGCTCCTATCGAGTCATAGGACGATCCCAGTCACGAAATTGTTACGCGAACGCCGAGAATTGTGATCGGCGGTGATGCCGCGGCGGAATCCAGCGCGCTGGTCATTTCGCGCTCGACACCTCCAGCGACGCCACATCCGTGTCGTCCGATCGGACGTGCACGACGGCGGTGCGCACAGCCTCCGGGTCCGAGCCACGATCCGCCACGGAGTACCAGTAGCAGCGGGCGTAGCCTTGCGCATCGGTCCGCAGCATGACGATCTGCTCCTCTCCGTCGCCGAGGGTCCCGGAACCCTCAACGATCGTGAAGACCAGAGTCCGGCCCCCAAGCGCCGCCCCCTGACCATCGACGGCCCGCGCCGTCACCAGCCGCATCCCCAAGTCCCCCGCCGCACCTGGTTCGTAGTAGACATGCGCCAAGCCCTCCACGCTCATCCCGACGCTCCGTCCGCCTGGGCCGTCTCTTCCAAGGCCTGATCTTCGAGCACGACACCCAGGGCCATCGCCTGGCGTTTCGCCTCCTTGTAGCCTTCCTCAAATCCCTCATCGAAGCCCAGATCGAAGCCGACCCGCAGTCCCATCTCGCGCTCCTCCGAGGCCAGCACCAGCGCTGCGGCTCCCGCCGCCCGCGTCGCCCGCGTCTCCGCCTCCTCAATCCGTGACTCGATCTCCATCACCCCCTCTGCCGCTCCGTCCACCAGCCCACGAGCGAACGCCGCCACCTCCCGGCTCAGCGCCGCAGACTCTGCCTCGTCTCGAGCCTGCGCCGCGCCCGCCGCGAATCCCTCATCGAAGAGCGCAGCCGACTCCGCCTGCATCGATGCTTGGTCGAAGAGATTGGTGAACCCGCCCAGGGCGACGATCAACATTGCGCCAACGACGAATCCCGCCAGCACGCCCGCCCAGCGAGGGACCGCAGCCTCAGGGCGCTCCGGTCGCAGCTCCTCCAACCCGCCGGGGTGGCTACTGCCACGTCGACTCTGGGCAGATGGGTCGCCGCGACCACCATCCTCCGTCGACGGCGCTCCCGGCGGTCGTTCCCAACTCGACACGATGTCGCCTCCCAGCCCAACCAAACCTCGTGGAGCGATCCTAGCCGGGGCGCCGCTCAGCCACGACGCCCCTCAACGACGACCGCCACGACCAGTGCAAGACAGGGGAGTGCCCGTCCCCTACCCCATCCAGTAGTGCGATCATCCCGATGCGGGTCCGGATGGTCCATCGCAGCGCCGCGGCGACACCCGGCTTCGCCGACCGACGGTGGCGAACTGGCCGAGGGAGTGCGGCGCGGCGCGGCGCGCCGCGCCCTGCCGTGCGGCCGTCTCGCCGGACACGCGAAGAATGACCCCAAGAGCGAAGTGCCGGGCGATCGACGGCGGCGCGCATTATCGACGAGGCAGCTGGGCCTCAAGCGACGTTAGAGACGCTGGCGACCAGATAGAGGCGGCCGTCGTGCTATCTGGTAGCGGTCTGGGGGTCGTCGGTCGATAACCATACATAACCCCTATAGGGCGATCATTGAGCTTTCAGAAATGAGGCATCGAATGTTCGTCCTACTGGCAACTTGCGACTCCTGCCCGAGCCGCTGAAGGTGTGGAGAACCCTCCCGGTCACGACGGGCGCCGCCGACAAGATCCGGATTGACCCAAGCACCATCATTCGATCGCGCTGATCGTGGTAGTGGGCAACTCGGCGCTGCGAAACGCCGCCGCCTCGCCCAATTAGACCTCGACATGGCCGAGGTCGCGAACGTTCGGCCGGTCGGCGTGCGCAGCCGGTCCACGCCCCGCTGGAATGCCCAGATCCCCCAGCTAGCTCAGCGACGAACGATCCCCTATCCTCCCAACGGAGGAGAACATGCGTTCTGATTCAGACATCGACAATGCCGGTCGCGACCCTCAGCCCACTCCACTACCTCGCTCCAAGGAGGAGCACCTGGCTCGACTCAGCGTCCTTCACGACGTGATCCGGCGCGGCTTCGGCGTCCTCGGCTGGGCCGAGGGATATCGCGGTGGCGGCGAGAAGGAGCAATTCGAGATTCGGATCACCGTCTCGGCCCAGGCCTACCGCGCCTCGCAGCAAATGCTCTTTCCGGATGGTCCCGCCCATCACGTCGCGCCGGGCACGCGCTCCGACCGACCCCGCAAGCACGATCGACGCTGACACGCCGCGTCGGACGGATCGCAGTGGCACGTAAGCGGCTCACTTGTCGCTGTCCCGGCCCAACCGTACGCTCCCCAACAATGTCCACTCACAATGCTCCCCTCCCCACCTTCCACGACATCGAGGCCAACGGGCTCAACTTCCACTACGCGCGCTGGACCAATCCCGCGGCCGCGCCCGGCGCTCAGCCCATCCTGCTCTCGCACGCCACCGGCTTCTGCGCGATGGTCTGGCGCACCCTGGCAGAACAACTCCTCGAACAGCCAGCCGGCTTCGGCGACATCTACGCCTTTGACCGTCGCGGCCACGGTCGCAGCAGCAAGCCTGAGCCCTTCGCGGACGACACTACTGGCGGCCCCGACGCTAGCCGCTCCGGCTACTCCTTCGACTTCTTCGCCGATGACCTCATCGCCCAACTCGACGCCCTGGGGCTCAAGGATGTCTACGCCATCGGCCACAGCGGCGGCGCCAGCGAGCTGCTCATCGTGGCGGCTCAACGCCCCGACCTGATCAACCGCATGATCGCCGTCGAACCGATCATCGCGCCGCCCACTGAGAACAACGACAACAGCCCCAACGCCATGCCCCACGGCGCGGCCAAACGTCGCGCCGAGTTCGACAGCGCCCAAGCCGTCGTCGACCTCTTCGGCTCCCGCCCGCCCTTCGACAGCTGGGACGCGGCCATCCTGCGCGACTACGTCGACTACGGCTTCGATGCCCTGCCCGACGGTCACGTGCGGCTGCTCTGCCCGCCCAAGATCGAGGCGGCCATGTTCGCCTCCGGCGGCGAGCACGACATCCAGGCTGTGCTGCCCGGCGCCACCTGCCCCGTCCTGATCATCAGCGGCGAGCATTCCGGACCCCAGTTTGCGATGATGGGCCAGTGGGCCGACGAGCGCCTGCCGTACTCGCATCGAGAGACCTTCCCTGGGACCACACACTTCGTCCCCATGGAGGCGTGCACGCAGCTCGTCGACCGCATCCGTCGCTTTGCCGCTGAAGAGCATGGGGAGCACGGGCAGCACCAGGAGCGCTAGGCATGCAGCCGTTCAGCCAAGCGCCCACCACCTGGACGGAGACCGTCAACGGGATCCAGATCCAGGTGCTGCGTTGGGGCGACGAACCGACGCCGGGCCAGCGCAATCCGAAGCCCGCCGCCATCCTCGTCTGCGGCACCGGCTTCCCGGGCCTCACCTGGCGCAACGTCGCCGAAATGCTCGCCTAAGACTACGTGGTCTACAGCTTCGACCGGCGCGGCCACGGCAGCAGCGAAAAGCCGCCCGCGGTCGAGCCCAACTCGGGTCGACCGTCGGGTTGGGGCTACGACTTCACGGACTTCACGGACGACCTTCTCGGCCTGATTGACGCCCTCCAGCTGCCCCAGCGCCGCGGCGAGTTGTACGGCATTGGCCACAGCGCCGGTGGCACGGATGTCCTAGTCGCTGCCGGGCGTCGTCGTGACCTTTTCTCACGGGTCTTCGTTCACGAGCCCACCGTCGCGCACCCCTGCGTTGAAGAGCCCGGCCCGCCGCCGCCGGAATTCCGCGATAGCCAGCGAGATGGCCCGGCGACCAATCGCCGACGCGTGGAGTTCGAGAGCGCCGCCGCCGTCTTCGCCCGCTACGGCGCCCGACCGCCGCTCAATATCTGGCGGTCGAGTGCACTCTGGGACTACATCGAGGCGGGGTTCGAGACGCTCGCGGACGGCAGGGTGCGACTCCGTTGCCTGCCCGAGATCGAATCGGAGATGCTCGTCGCCATTGGATCGGCGATCGGGAAGAATCACGTCGCCGAGGGGCTTCACGATCCCTTCGCCGTGATCGAGCGCATCTCCTGCCCCGTGATGCTCACCACCGGCGCGCTTTCCCAGCCTCAATATCGACGCATGGCCAGCGGCGCCTTGCGCGCCATCCCCAACGCCGAGCTGCATGACATCCCGGGATGTACCCACTTCCTGCCCATGCAGCTCCCGGAGGAACTCGTCGCGCGCGTCCGGGCCTTCGCGACGCGCTGAGAGCGCTACCTACGCAGTCCGTGGACCCGAGCGGCGACCAATCCTCCTTGGGACACCCAGACGCCGCTGACGCTTCGGGCTTTCGTAACTTCGCACTACTAAGCCGGGCAGGGGACTGCCCTTCCCTGCTGCCTGGTGAGGCAATGTACCTAGCCCCGCAGCTTCTCGACCATCGGGGTGACGTCGAACCGTGTGTTGCCCATCGAATCGGGGCGCACGTTGGCCAAGTCACCGGTCGCGGCAAGGTGGCCCACGATAGCGTGCAGATCCATCCGTGCCACGCGGGCGTCGGCATGCTCCAGAAAGGCAGAGAGTGAGAGGTCTTGTGGTCGTCCCAAGCGCTGAGCCTCGCGCAGCAGCGCCCGCCGGACATCTTCTAGATCCCGCTCCGAAGGTCCTACCTCGCGCTGCCCGGTCGTTCCGCTGGCGTCGTCTCGTGCAGTTCGTCGGAAGCGGTCGAACAACCCCATCCGTTCCTCCAATCCGACGCGCTCTCGCGAACGGCCGCGACTACTCCTCGCTGCCGGCGCTCCGACTCCGCTCCCGCCGATCCGCCACCCGCTCCAGGAGGCTGAGTAACCCTGGATCCGGGGCTCCCCGCCGCAGCGCCTCGAGCTGCTCTCGCACTGCGCCTGCCTGCTCCCAAGTCGCCACGAGGAACTCGGCCCCGGCCTCGCGATCGGCGCCCACTTCCACCTCGTCCGCAGGGTCCAAGGGTAACCGGCCCGCCGCCAAATGCGAGGCGCGCAGCCCCGCGTTCGCTTCCGGGTCACCGCCGAACTCCTCCAACACCGCTTCGAATTCATGCCTGGCCGCCTCCACGTCCCCCAGAGCAAGGCGCACCCGGCCGTGGGTGAGACGACTCTCCACGTCGTAGGGACGTGCCTTGGCGGCGTCGTAGGCGGAGGCCAGCGCCTCGTGCGGACGCCCCAACAGGAACAGCGCCTGGGCCGTGCGGAGATGCAGATGCGACTCATCTCCGTAGCCCGCTTCTCGTGCCTCAACCAGCGCTAGGCGGGCCAGCTCCGCCAACTCACGGACCTGGGCCATGGGGGCCGCCGCCATCAGCGCCCGCTCCGCCGCCTCGATCCGGCCTTCTGCCTCCTGGATCCATCGCGAAGTCGCGCGCGATCGCCGCAGCCGGTCTCGCAACCCCATCAAGCGTCTCCATCCTCCGTCATCGACATCACTCCCTGACAAGCAGCTGTCGGCCCGGACAACTCTACGACGAACATCCCGAGCCACGAACACTTGTTCGGAATCTGCTAGGTTCATGAAGTCATGACCATCACGCCCATCCGCCACATTATCCACGCCGACATGGACGCGTTCTACGCCTCGGTCGAGCAACATGATCGACCGGAGCTCCGGGGGCAACCGGTGCTCGTCGGGGGTTCCCCGCAAGCTCGTGGGGTGGTCGCGGCCGCCTCGTACGAATCGCGTGTCTTCGGCTGTCACTCGGCGATGCCGATGAAGACTGCGGTCCGGCTTTGCCCGCACGCCGCTATCGTCCCGCCGCGCTTCGAACGCTACCGCGAGATCAGCGGGCAGATCATGGACATCTTCCGATCGGTCACGCCGCTCGTGGAGCCGCTTTCGCTCGACGAGGCCTTCCTTGATGTCACACAGCGGGTACAGTCCGGTTCCTCGCCTCAGAACGTCGCCCAATGGATCAAGAGTCAGGTGCGGGAGAGAACGGGGTTGACGATCTCCTGTGGCGTGGCGGCAACGAAATCGGTCGCCAAGATTGCCTCGGACATGGACAAGCCCGACGGGCTCACCGTCGTCGCGCCGGGCACGGAGCGCGCCTTCCTGGCGCCGCTTTCGGTGCGGGACCTGTGGGGCGTGGGGCCCAAAACCGCCGAACGGCTCACCAAGGCCGGCGTCACCACGATCGGCGAGCTGGCGGAGCGGCCGCTGCCTTGGCTGATCGAGCGGTTCGGCGTACGCGGCGAGTGGTTCCACCGCCTCGCCGTCGGCGACGATCGCCGCGGCGTGGAGACATCCCGCGAGACGAAATCGATCTCATCGGAGACCACGTTTGCGGAAGACGTCGGTGACCTCGATGCCCTGGCCGAACCCGCCAAGGAAGAGGCTCGCAGCGTCGCCCGACGCTTGCAGCGAGCCGAGCTCCGGGCGAGAACCGTGCAGATCAAGTTACGGCTCTCGGACTTCACGACCTTCACACGCCAACGGACCTTACCCTCACCCACCAACGAGTCCGCCGTCATCGAGAACGTGGCGCTCGCCCTGCTCGCCGAACAGGTGGGCAACGGTCGTCGCTTCCGGCTCGTCGGTGTCGGTGTATCGAATCTGCTTCAGCACGAGCCCTTCGGTCAACTCTCGCTATTCGATGGGCCTCCCGGCGACGAACCCGGCGAACGCGCCAACTCCCGCGGCGACTCCGCCACCGCCCCCACAGCCCAAGTCACCCAACCCACTCCTCCACGGGAGGCGGCCCAGGCGGCCGCACCATCCCCCGGACAACGATCGAGACCCAACGCACCCCATCCCAAGAAGCACGCTCCCGGAGAGTCCGGTCAAAAGAAGAGTGGGTCTGCCCGCAACAAAGCCCTCAAGAACACGGTCTCCGTCGTGCGAGAGAGATTCGGCGACGACGCATTGCAGTGGAGTCAGCCCGAAGAGCCGCCTTCTTGACCCGTACGCCCTACTGTTGCACGCCCAGGAAAAGCACATTGCCCAGCGTCAACGGGAAGTCGGTGCCGAAGCTGACCCCCCCGGCCGTGACGACGAACGAGATCCAAGCATCGCCGTTCCATTTCCAGAGGATCTGTCCCGGGAGGACCACGTCGGAGGCGATGGCGTTGCGGCCTAGCCAGGCATTGAACCCGATCGCCAACGACGGCAGGGGCCCAACATTATCCGGCTGCTCCTCAACGACCTCGTACGACTCAGTGATCGTGAGGCTAGGCGTGAGGGTCGCGGTGGCTTGGACCGTGCCAACGGCGCCGGCGAAGACCGTGACACTCGCCCGCCCCTGCGTGTCCGTGAAGATCGGGATGACGTTGGAGGGAGATCCGGGACCCGCGAAACTAAAACTGACTTGCTGATTGACAAGCGGTGCGTCCTCATCGAAGACCCACGCGTCCACCGCGACCGTCCCCGTGGCGATTGTCTCCCGCGGCTGGATTGAGAGGATCAAGGCGGAGGTGCCATCGATCACCACGCGGTTCAATCGCAAGGGGTCCGCGCCGTCAAACTCCAGCGTGCCGTTCTGCAGCGCCAACGGCGCCGAAACAGCGGATCCATCCTCGAGCACGACAAAGCCGGTGCCGTTGAAGGCCGCCGCCTCAAACGTCAGCGTGACGCTTCCGTCCGCGGCGGGTGTGGTGCAGGTGGCGCCCGTCGTGTCGACAAGTCCGTTGGCGTTGATCAGGGACGGCATTGCGCAGATGGACGCCTCGCTCAGCGCCGGGGCCTCCCCGTTGACCTGCAGGCCCGAAGACGCATCGTCCACGTGGAGGGTGAACGGGGCGGCATGCGCGTCATTGGTGCCGACCACGCCGGAACCTACTCCCGCGAACACGCCCACAACTAACGCGGACAAACCGACCCGAAGCCAGTAACGCATCCGTCAGATCCCTTCTCGCCAACCACCACACCGATCACAAAGCCCGCTCCGCGCTGGTCAAGTGATAGGAACTCGCACCCAGTCTTATGTCGCCGTGCCGAAGCGGGCGTCCTAGCATCCGCTCCTCATCGAGATCAGGAGAATAGCTCATGCATGTGACCCGCTTCTACACCACGGACGACGGCGGCTCCGCCTTTGACGAACTCCAGATTCCACTCACCACTGAGGTCACCGACCGTGACGGCAACGACCTGCGCTTCTCCGATCCCTTCGCCTCGCCAGCGGTGCGTGTCTATGAAGCCCCGAGCGGCACCTTCCAGGATTGGCACAACGCCCCCACACGCCAGATCTGCATCATGCTGGAGGGCGTCTGGGAGATCGGTACCACGGACGGCGAGAAGCGCCGCTGGGGCGCCGGCGAGGTCTTCATGCCGGACACCGTCGAGGGTAAAGGCCACACCAGCGAAGTCCTCGACGGTCCGGTCCGCATAGTCTTTGTCCCGCTGCCCGAGGAGGTCGACATCTCCGCCTGGATGATCTAACGCGCAGCCGTAGTCAGGCTCGCCGGTAGATCGATGCGCTGATACGCTCCCCGCGAAACCGACACACGCGTCGGTTTTCAGCAACGGTCGGAGCAGGCGATGCAGGTCACCCGAATGTACAGGGGCGAGGACGGGATCTCACATTTCCAGGATCTGGAGATCCCGCAGCGGACGACGAAGGTGGGCCAGGTTTCGTCCTGGCTCGACGCCTCCAAGATCCTCTTCCGGCAGGTGGAGCCGGGACTCTTCCTCGACTGGCATCATGCCGACAGCCGGGTTCTGATCGTGATGCTGGCGGGGCGGATCGAGGTGACCCTCGGTTCGGAGACGCGACAGTTCGGACCGGGCGAGATAGTCCTGGCGGAAGACCGCGATGGACAGGGGCACCAAACGCGCGACATCGAAGGCCCGCGGCAGAGCATCATGGTCCGCGTCCCCGATAGCTTCGAGGTCAGCGAGTGGACGGTGATCGGCTAGGACAGATGCGGAGCGGTGCTATCGCTTCGCCAAAGTCCGCTTCATCCGCCGCTGATACTCGTCCGTGACCAGGGCCGACCGTTTCGCTCCACGACCTCGCACTTCGGTCAGGGAGTCGTCTTCCAGCGCGGCAAGCGATGGCACCACTTCGCGCAAGGCGGCAAAGTACTGGCTCAGCGGCGCTCCTTCACCTCCCTGGCTCTCTGGGTCCTTGCCAGCCAGGCTTGTGCGTGCTCTTCCCTACAGAAGAGATTGTTGCGACCTCAAGTGCCTCCACCCCAGAGATAGAGGGACATGGGGTCCGCCGTGCCGATCTGTCCGGCGACGAAGGAGATGCGCAAGACCGAGCCACACTCGGCGCAGCTATCGTCGATCGTGAGGTTGGTCTCTGGATAGTTGCTGTTGACCAACAGCAGGAAATCGATCGCTCAAGGCACGTTAAACGCTGGCTCGCCCTCCACGCGCACCGTGTGGGCCTGGAACCCGACGCCTTCGTGGAATGACGCCACGTCCGGGGTGAGGCGCCCGCGCTGCAGAAAGCCCACGGCCCGCAACACCCGGGCGGCCGCTTTGGCGGCCGCGGAATCCACATCGACCACCTTCGCCGCCTCATCTAGCGAGGCTCCAGCCGCCATCCGCCGAGCAAGTAGCTTCTCAATCTCCGTCAGCGTCACCGTGACAGCCGTCGCGCCGTAGCGTGTCAGGTAGCGGCAGCGTGATGGTTCGGCCTCCAGGGCTTTGAAAATACGAATCCGCTGCGGCACGCTGACCGGCAGAGCGAGCGCGATCTGGGCCTGTTCCACGGTGGTGATGTTCATCAGCGTGCGCCAGCGGCGCTTCAAGTAGTCGAGGACCGCCTCGTCGCTCATCGCCTCGTCCTTCTATCCTGCTGCTTCTCCTGTTGCGCCGCCCGTCAGCGCGACCTCGCATGCGGACCGCAGCCAGTCTCGCTCAGGGAGCCCCCGCAATCCCGCCGCCGTTTGATAGATACGACAGCGTGGGGCGAAATCGCCAGACGACTCCCAGCCCGGCTCGATGTCGACGCCTTGCACGCGAATCGTGGGCGACCCCGCGAAGCGTAGCCGTTGCCCAGTGCCTTCGTCCGAGACCTCGTGAAACTCGATCGACACGTCCAACCCCAGCTCCCCTGCCACGGATTCGATCATCGCTTCTGCCCCAGCTTTGCTGGGGCAGTCCGCCACCGTCAAGAGCTCCACCTTCACCTGCGGGACCATCACATCGTTCCTCCTTGCCAACTTCTATATCGACCGTAAAGATTGGAGTCACTCCAGAGTCCATGCCCGCATGTCAAGGAGAGAACGATGGACATTCGCGACGCCTCGGAGGCCAGCGGCCTCAGCAGCGATACGATTCGCTTCTACGAGAAGCGCGGGGTGCTACCTCCACCACCGCGTCGGGAGAATCGATACCGGACCTACACGGAGAACCATGTGCGTCGCCTGCGGATGGTGAGCGGCTTGCGCGACCTTGGCCTGCCGCTGGACGAGATCGGCCGGATCGCAGGGATCGCACACGATGGGACTTGCGGGGACTTGCGTCGCGATCTGATCGATTCGCTGACAGCGACTTGCGAAGACGTGGGCACCCGGATCGAAGAGTTGCGACGGACACGAGGGGAGCTGGAGTCGCTGTTGACGGGGCTGAAGAAAATGACGCCTCGCAGCAACAGCATCCCGGGCTTGAGCGCCTGCGACTGTGCCAACCTGGTGACCGGCAGGCCGAACGCTTAGCAACGGCGCGCCACTTCCACTCCCCCAAGCTGCGACCGCTACCCTGCTTGCTCAGTCCATGAAGCCGACAACGAAGGAGCGACCGCATACGAATCACCCGCGTCTACACCGGTGACGACGACCAATCCCATCTGGAGGAGATCGATGTGCCGCTGGCGGAGAGTCGCTACGGCCGGCTCTCAGAGCTTTTCGCCGCGACGGGCATGATCTTCCGGGAGACCCCCGTGGGTGGGGAACTCGATTTCCACAACGCGCCGCGCCGGCAGTTCGTCGTGGTCTTGGAAGGGGTGGGCGAGATCGAATGCGGCGACGGCACGAAGGCGCGTCTCACCGGGGGCGACATCCTGCTGGCCGACGACACCACCGGCCAGGGCCACATCACACGCGACTTGGAAGGGCCACGGCGGTCGCTCTTCATCCCCTTGCCGGAGGACTTCGACGTCGACGCGCTCCGTCCCTAAACGCGGCGAGGACGCGCGGAGCTTGCGGCGCCTCAGGGACGCGCGGTTTCTTCGGCGCGTCAGGGACGCGCAGGGGGGGGCTCGCTAGACGAGCGGGTGGCCAAGGTGTTGGCGGTAAAAGTGGAACGCCGTCACAACCAAGGCATGCGAGATCTCGCCGGTCTCGAACAGGCGCGGGACTTCGCCCAGGGGGACGCGCACGACGTCGATCGCTTCGCTGCCTTCGGTGTGCTGCCCGCCGACCTCTTCGACTCCTTCCGCGAGGAAGGTCCAGCAGCGGTTCTCCTGGATGGCGGGATTGGGGTTAACCCAACCCAGCTCCAGCGCGTCGGCGGCGCGAAACCCGGTCTCCTCCTCCAGCTCCCGCAACGCGGCCTGCTTCGGCGACTCGCCGGGATCAATGATGCCACCGGGGATCTCCCACGTGACGTCGCGGGTGCCGTGCCGAAATTGGCGAATGAACAGCACGTCCCCCTCCGAGGTCAGGGGGATGATGTTGACCCAGTGCGGGAACTCGAAGATGAAGAAGTCGTACTCGCCACCGTGGCGCGGATGGCGGTTGCGGTCCTGCCGAATCTGGAAGAAGCCATGATCGGCGAGTTGCCGCGTTTCAACGCGTTCCCAGGGCTCTCCCACGGCGCGCCTCCTCTTAGTCGGTCGCCACGACTTCGTCGCTTGCTACTTGGGTTGAAGCGAGAGATAGCTCCATGACCCACACCTCTCGCTTCGCCGGCAGTTCCGTCGCAGTGAGACTGACCTGACTCGCGGCCAACCGATTCACGAGAGGCTGCGTCGCCAGCCAGCCCTCGCAGGCTTCCAGGCCCGACTCAACCGTCGTCACCCCAGCGTGGAAGTAGTGCATCGGGATCACGATCCGTGGCTGTAGCCGTTCGATGACCTGGTCCACCTCGGGGTAGGAGAGCAGGTGGCACGAGTCGTCGACGGTGACCATCAACACATCGATGCGGCCGAGCGCCTCGACGACGGCGTCCGGCATCTCAGCGCGGTTGTCGCCGATGTGGCAATAGCGCACACCGTCGATCTCGAGATTGAACATGGTGTTCCGCTTCAACCGCGGCGCTTGGTAGCGCGAATGGACGTCTCGGACGCCTTCGGCCACCACATCGTCCACGGCGAAGCGACCCGGCCCCCGCAACACGGTGGCATAGGGCGAGAGTGACTCCCAAGCATTGTGGTCAAAATGGTCGTGCGTGATCACGACGAGTTCAGCGTCGACGGCGGGGAAGGGCGCCTCGAACCAGTTGGCGCGAGGGAGGTCGTTCTGGAAGGGATCGATGAGGACGCGTATCCCGGCGGTCGATGTCCAACGGAAGGCGCAGTGGCCGTAGAACTCCAGCATGCGGCGACGATACCAGACCGCCCTGTCAAGACCGCGCAGCCTGCGAGGCGGTAGACCTAGACGCTCTTGGGGAGTTCGAGTGGGAACTCCCCAACACGGGCGGCATCGCGCTGCTCATCGAAGATGGCAAACTCGAACGTGGCGTCGTGGACGCAACGATCGTAGGCGGCTCTGGCCTCGGTCAAGATCTGCGCGAGCGGGGGATGGATGGGGCGGATGATGGCGATGCCTATCCGGATCTTGAGGAACACTTCTCGATCCTCGATCTCGGTTTGCCGGATCGGCAAGCCTCGCCCATCGCCGGGGAGCCCCAGGAGTACACGCTCAATGCAGACGGTGGCGCCGAGCCAATCGCTGACGTCCTCCATGAACAGCGCGAACATGCCTCCCGGTCCGACGCCGACGACATCGCTTGCGCGCACATCAGCGGAGAGGGCGTCGGCGACGTGCGTGCGATAGCTGGCGGTTGTGTCCTCGCCGGCGGCATCCTCGCAGCGCGCGTCGATCAGAGCGACGGCGAACATGTCGCCGCTGCGCGTGGCCTGGTGGTGGTGATGCTTCAGCAATTCCTGAAACAGCTCCCAGGTAGCCAACCCCGTCTCTCGCTCGTAGAACGCATCCATACCCTCCAGGATGGCTGGCCGCCCTGTCGCTGTGAATCAGTGGATCCCCGATAGCGACATCGCTTTCAGCAGATGACGGATCTGCATCCTCACGCCCTCTTGCTCACGCAAGGACCGCTTCGCCACTTTGCGCATACGAGCCCGCCTGGCGGACCCGACGTTCGCCCTATCCCTTGCGGAAGGCTCTTTGACACGGGCGACGCGCGCCGGAGGCCAGCCCCTATCATCGGCACGGATCGGCACGGATCGGCACGGATCGGCACAGCCGGGACACGGGAATGCGATGACCGCTTGGCAGATATTCATCAGTGTGGCCGGGGCGCTCTACGCGGCCGCGTTGCTGTTCGTGCTCTACGCATCGATCCACGACTTCCGCGCCGCAGACCTGGCGGCGCCGCGATCTCAGTTCTGCCCGCCGGGCAGTACTTGCCGGTTGTGCATGACGGCGCGGGAGTCGGGCGCAGACCGCATCGCCGCCGGCTGATGCACCGCGCCCGCTAAAACGCCCGACCGGCAATATTCCGACCGATGACCAACCGCTGGATCTGGTTGGTGCCCTCGAAGATCTGGAAAATCTTGGCGTCGCGCATCCACTTCTCCAGGGGGAGTTCGCGGGTGAAGGCGACACCGCCACAGACCTGCACGGCGTCGATCGTGATCTTCATCGCCGCGTCAGAGGCGAAGGCCTTAGCCTTGCTCGCCTCTTCGAGGGTCATCGGCTCGCCACGGGAGACCATCCAGCCCGCCCGCCACGACAGCAACCGCGCCGCGTCGAGCGCGATGTCCATGTCGGCCAGCATGAAGCTGACGCCTTCGTTGGCGATGATCGGCTTACCGAACTGCTGACGCTCGCGGGCGTAGTCGGCGGAGAACTCGAACGCCGCGCGACCCACGCCCACCGCCAGAGCGCCGATCCAGGGGCGAGTGGCGGTGAGGGTGCCCAGAGCGCCGGCGCCGCCGCTGCGGAAGTCGGCGTCAGGCGGGCCGAGACGGTGGTCGGCGGGGAGACGCATATCGTCGAAGGCGATGTCGGCGGTGTGGCTGGCGCGGATCCCCATCTTCTTCCAGACCTTGGTCTCGCTGAGACCGGGGGTGACCTTGGGCACGGCGAAAGCGGAAACGCCGCCGAAGCCAGAGCCGGGGTTCTCCGTCGCGAAGACGACCGTGAGGTCGGCGATGCCGCCGCTGGTGATGAAACGCTTGGCACCGTTGAGGACGTACTCATCGCCATCGCGGACGGCGGTTGTGCGCATGGCGCCGGCGTCGGAGCCGGAATCAGGCTCCGTCAACGCGAGGGCACCCAGACGCAACTCGCCGTCTTGGGGCATGCAGTCCTTGAGGAAGCGCTGCGCCTGCTCCGGCGTCGCGATGTGGCTGAGCGCCGTCGCCGCGAGAGCGTTGGCGGTCATCGCGATGGCCGTGCCGGCGCAGCCCCAGGAGAGCTCTTCCGCCATCAGCAACGGGGTGATGCCCTCTTCCCCAAGGTGGCCGCCCAAGGGCAAGCCGGCGAGACCCAGCGCCGCCCCCTTCTTCACCACCTCCCAGGGGAACTCTTCACGGTCGTCGAAGTCGGCGGCGACGGGTCGAATCTCCTTGGCTGCGAAGTCGTGCGCCATGGCGCGCACCATGCGATCGGCTTCCCCCAGTGCGAAGTCCGTCATGTCCCTTTAGCTCCTCAGTCGCTGCGTTGTTCGAACTCGATGCACGGCGGAATCGAGGTGATCGGGCACCCCTGGGCGGCGATGACTTCCGGCATCACACGAAGGTGTTGATGATCCGCTCGTAGGACTTGGCGTGGAGAACTTCGTCCAGGCCAGCGTCGCGGAATTGTTGGTCGAGGTTGTCGATCAGCGTGCGCTTGAAGTCGTCGATGTCGAGGCCGAGCGTCTCGGCGTCGCCGTGCAGTCGGCGCAGGCCAATGGAGATCGCCCCGACCAGCAGGAGCTGGCTCTGCCAGATATAGGCACGACCGAGACGCGGCAGCCTGCCGATCAGGTCGGGAAGTGACATGTGCAGGAAATTCACGTGACGGACCTCATCGCGGAGGATGTTGCGGAAGATCTGCTTCGCCAGGGGGTCGGTGTCCTCGATCTCCAAAGCCTTTTGAAGAAAGAGCGCGGCGAAGTTCTCGCTGAAGAGCGTGGAGGTCAGCCAGTTCTCCACGCGAAAGAGGCCCCAGGCGGCCATGTTGCTGAAGCGGTCGATCATCACCTGCTCGACTCTGCTCATGCGCCCCCACCCGTCCGACATGTCGAGGTAGCGACCGAGGACGTAGACGTGACGCGCTTCATCGTGGGTCTGGGCCGCGAGGTAGAGATTGAGGTTGGGGTCGCGGAGCTTATGGGTCGCCTTGCTCATCATGACCTGGATGGTGTCCAGCCCCATTAGTTCGAGGCCATAGAAGACGTTCATCATGCGCAGCCATGCTTCGCGCTTGTGCTCCGGGATCTGGACGCCGAGATCCCAATCGACATCCTTGTCGGCGTTCCACATCCGATCGCTCTGCTGGCGGAACAGCTCGCGGAAGGCGTTCTGCCGCTCGTCCGAGATGGGCCGCTTGACGGCGGCCGGAGACCGATGCATCCGTACGTCCTCTCCGCGCGCGATGGCGCCGCTTGGTCCCCAATGCTCGCAGCCGAGTATATCCAGGTCCGCCCCCGGCGCGTGCGTCCGGTCGACGAAACGGTGCGCCTAGACGCAGGACGGGCTGTTCTTGTCCGCAAGCCACGCCGATGTCAAAGTGCGGGCGCCGCATGCCCGCAATCGAGGGGCCTCGCTTCACGGGCCAGCGTAAGTAATCCGACTCTGCTGCCGCGAACGACTCAATTTCGGGAGGTATACTGCGCTCATGGCGGACGACGACACGGGCCCTGATGGCTTCGAACTCGACGACAAGATCCGGGCGATCCGGGAATCTGACGTGCTCGTCGTGGGCTTCCAGTGCCTGGCGGAGCGGCTGCTGATCGACTCCCGTCGCAACGACCAAGTGGGTCCCTATGTGCGGGTCGTTCAGCCCGTGCGCAGCCCGCAAGAACGGCTCCGACAACTGCGCGAACTGCGTCCGGGCTTCAATGACCCAGAATCGTTCGTCTTCTTCCCCGGCGTTAGCCGGGTCAAGGGGTTCATTGAAGAGGGACACTTCGACTTGATTATGGAGCGCTGCGCCGGGGACGAGCAGGCGTTGTCCGACTGCCAGAAGGCGATGGCGGAGCTGCTGCAGCTCGATCGAGAAGACCTTCGCCAGGCGATTCTTGGCGGCGAGCGCTACCACGATCTCTACGAGCGCGGCGAGTCGTAGTTCACAGTCACCTTTCGTGTTACGCGATCTACCATATTCGAAGCCCCTAATTAATACGTGATCTTCCTACTTCTGTATCGGGTTGCACCCTAGAAGTGGTTACCGCTAGACTCATGACGGAATTTTCCTTCGTGTCTCGGGAAGGTTTCAGTAAAGGCGAAAGGAGCGGTTCGCTTGGCACAGAGGTCGGCAACAGGTGGCGTGTCGGTGAGGACGCGTCGTCGCAATTGCACCCATCACTGGCAGATCGATAAGCCTGAAGCGCAGCACTCAAGGGGTGTGTGTGGAAAGTGCGGCGCAACCAAGAAGTTCTTGAACTACGGCGAAGAATTGAGGCTTCCGTTTGGTCGAAGGCGCAGCTTTTAGCGCGCACTGAAACCATGGCGCAGCTCCTGCCGCGCATTCAAGACGGAGCACTGCTTCTAGCGTGCACTACCAAAGAACGAAGAGAGAGCCGGGCATGGTCCGGCTTTTTCTTTGCCCGGATCTAGGGACGACAATCGAAACCGATCCAGGGGTTCCTCTAGGGCTGGGGCGGGGCCTCCACGGCCTCAATGCGGACCGCGATAATCGGCTCGATGTCCTGCGCCAGGAGTTCATACGCCGCCGGGGTGAGCTGTAACTCCTCGGGGAACTCGCCCTCCGCTACTACAACCAACCGCAACGTCTTGCCTACGAGCAGCGCCGCTTCTTCGTCACTGAGCAGTGGAGCGCCGGGGAGACGTGTGACTTCCAGCGTCGTGCCCGCCGCCCAGACGCTGGAGAACACCGCCGCCGCGTCGGTCGGGTCGTAAGCGGAGCCATCCGCCAAGGACCGACCCGGGATCCCGGAGGGCACTGGCCGCGCCGCGCCGCGCTCTAGGATTACCGGCGCGCCGTCGAGGTCGGCGGGTGTAATGATCTGCTCGGCTCGGGGAACATCGCTCGCCGCATCGGTGTTGGCCTCGTCGGGGCTGCCGCTGGCCTGAGCTTCAGCGTCCGTCCCCGCCTCCGAACCCAGGGCGGGATCCGTCGTTTCGTCAATCGTCGCGGACCCGTCTATGACATCGATGGTGTCCGTGCCGTCGTCGCTGCCGATATCAGAGCCGACATCTGAGGTAACGGGCGATCCCGAGGGTTCGTCATCCCCCAGCAGCAGATCGACGAGGAAGAAGACGCCAATCCCCAAGCCGGCCAGCAAACCGATGGGCAGGAGCAGGCGAAACAGGCCCATGAAGTCGAACTGTGGCGGGCGGAACGGCTTGCGATCACGAGGTAGACGCAGCGGGCGCCCCGGGTTATAGGGCAAGTCATTTTGGCCCCGCACCCGAATGGATGCTCCCGGGATCTCGCGGAATCCCCGTCTGGATTGTTGAATGCGATCTGGCATGTCTCGATGGTACGGCCCGTGATTGGCTTTGGATACCGCGAGGGCGCGGGGGGCTCGCTGACGGCGGGATTGGAAGCGGGTGGCACGCCCGCGAACCCAGTACGATAGCCCCATGGAAACGAAGCGAATCCGCTGCCCGAATTGCGCCGAATCCACGGAAGTCGGCACGCCGCCGCCCGAAGGTCGGCCGCGACGCGTCGTGACGACCTGTCCGCACTGCGCCTACGACTTGGTTGTCTCGCGCGAGGAGGACGGGATGCGGATCCGGGCATGCCTTCGCTGGGAGACGACCTGTCCCTATTGCAAAAAGGCCACCATCGCGCGGGTTCCCCCCAAGGGCACGCTACGCCGTAAGGAACTCACCCCGTGCCAGGAATGCCGTCGTCCGCTCATCGTGGAACGGCGCGACGAAGGGAAGCTCGTGCTACGGGCGCATCGAGGGATCGTGGAAGGCACGCTGCTCTAGCCGCGAACTCCCGCGCGGATCCGTGGTGCGGAAACGTGACTCGGACTGCCCTGCGCATTTGGTTTCTCAGCAAGCGTGCATCCCGCGAGACGTGGCTCCCGTTAAGGACTTAGTTCCCGATAGAGACAGAGCGGGGTAGCATTTGCGGCATCCTGACTCAGAGTTCGGCACCCCGAGATCCGGTTCAGCCGCTGGTTCGGGGATCCAGTTGAGGAATCGAGGATCTGGTGGCACAAGACTACGACCAACGAGCCCTGGAAGCGCACGCCGAGTGGCACGGCAAGGTGGACTACCAGGCAAAGTCCATCGTCACCAACCATGACGAACTCAGCGTGGTCTACACCCCCGGGGTGGCGGCGCCCTGCCTCGAAATCGAGAAGCACCCGGAGAAAGCGCGTCTCCTCACCGGGATTGGCAATCTCGTCGCCGTGATCACGGATGGCTCGGCAGTCCTGGGGCTGGGCGACATTGGCCCGCAAGCGGCGCTGCCGGTAATGGAGGGCAAGTGCGTGCTCTTCAAAAGCTTCGCCGGGGTCGACGCGATCCCGATCGCGCTCGACGTGCACACCGTGGACGAGATCGTGGCCACAGTGAAAGCCATCGCGCCTTCGCTCGGCGGGATCAACCTGGAAGACATCAAAGCGCCGATCTGCTTTGAGGTGGAGAAACAGCTCCACGACGCCTTGGACATTCCCATCATGCACGACGACCAGCACGGTACGGCCGTCGTGGCGCTGGCTGGCCTGATCAATGCGCTGAAGGTGACGGGGCGAACGGCCAAGGACACGCGCACGGTCATGCTCGGCGCCGGCGCCAGCTCAATCGCGGTCGCGAAGCTCTTCCGCCTCTACGGCGTGGAAGAGATCGCGATGCTCGACAGCAAGGGCCTACTCTGCGACGACCGCGACGATCTCAACCCCTACAAGCAGGAGGTCGCGTCCTGGAGTGCGTTCAAGAAGCACCCGGACGGCTCAATCCCTCAGATCTCCGAGGTCATCAAGGGAGCGGATCTCTTCATCGGCCTCAGCGGTCCCGGTCTCGTGACGCAGGAAGATATCGCATCCATGAACAAGGACTCGATGGTCTTCCCCATGGCCAACCCCATGCCGGAGGTCATGCCCGATCTCGCGAAGGCGGCCGGGGCCGCCATCATCGCCACCGGGCGCTCCGATTTTCCCAACCAGATCAACAACGCGCTGGGGTTCCCAGGGATCTTCCGCGGTCTGCTCGATGGCCGGATCGAGAAGGTCGAAGACAACCACAAGCTCGCGGCAGCGGCGGCAATCGCAGGATTCGTCAAGAATCCCACCGCCGACGAGATCGTGCCGAGCATCTTCGCTCCGGGCCTCGCCGACGCCGTGGCGGAGGCCGTCAAGAGCGCCTAGTCGCCTCGAACCTTCGGTGAAGGGCGCGCCTGACGGCGCGCCCTTTCTGATCTGGGGCATAACTGCGGAGTTCTCTAGGCCTCAACCCAGGCCTCTTCCCAACGGTAGCCGTCGCCGCCGAAGCCGAAGGCCGGCAGCCAAACCCCTGGTCGATGCACCATTCGCTGCACACCGTGGCCAATATTCAACAGCCAGGCGGGCTTCGCCAAGAGTTGCGGTGTGATGACTTCGCGGAAGATTGCCTGACGCTCGCCCAGGTCCAGCGTGGTGCGCATCGTCTCCAGCCAAGTATCGACGATGGGATCCGAGAAGCCGCCTCGATTGTCGTCCGCCTCGGTCTGCATCGTGCGGAGGCCTCGCTCCGTCGGATCCGGATCGCTGATGGCGCTGCCCCAGCCAATCATGACCTCGACCGAGCCATCGCTGAGCCCCTCCAACAACGTCGGATATTGCGCGATGGCCATCTCCACTCGCAGCCCCAATCGCTCCTCCATCGACACACGAATCACCTCATCGACGCCCGGATAGGTCGCGGCGAAAACATCGGGCAGGTGGATGGTGAGGGGGCCATCGAACGCCGTCGCGTCGCGCAAGCCCGCGAGCTCGGCCCGATCGACATCGCTCAATGTGACACGGAATCCGGGTTGCTCCAGGAGATCGGCGGTCTCCAGCCGCCATTCCGGCGTGTACCAGGGCGCGGGGCCGCTCACCTGTCCGTTGACTCCATAGCTGGCGTGCATGATTGCGTGCCGGTCGAGCGCGACATGGATCGCGCGCGCCAGGCGAGGGTCAGCGACGGGGTTCGTCGCGGCGGCTCGATACGACAGAGCCATCTCCACACCGAAGGGGAGCGGCCGGGTCTCCACGAGATAGTCGGGAAACTCGTCGAACAGACTGCTCAACTCGACCGCGTCGGCTGGCGACCAAAGGTCCAGCTCCCCGGCCCGCAGGCCTGCTTCCTGCTCGGGCGACGAAGCGATATTCAGCACGGTGAGGTCGGCCAGGTAGGGCTTTCCCTCGCGGAAATAGCTGGGGTTGGCGATGAGCCGAATCTGCTCCTCTGCTTGGAATCGATCGATCTGGAAAGGGCCCGTGCCGTTGTAATGGCTGGGCTGGAGTGGGTCGTCGCGGAGCGCATCTCCGAACAAATCCCAGATCTCCGGCGCCTGGATGAACGACCACGGAGCGGCGTGCACCGCGCTCAAATACGTGGCATCGGGCCCGTCGGTCCGGAAGACGAGCGTCTCATCGTCGAGGATGTCCAGAGACGCCGAGCGCGCATAGAGCGACTGACGCAATAGGGTCGGGTCCTCCCCCCCCTGCGCGTCCAGGCCGGCGATCTGGCGCTCGCTATTAAGGCGGATGTCGTCGGCGATCAGGGGGCGCCCGTTGGTCGGCTCGCGGTCCCACCAACGCACGCCGGGCCGCAAGATGAACACGTAGGTCTCGTCATCGACGATCTCTGGGATGGAGACGAGGTCCGGCTCCAGGATCCCAGCATTGATGTCGGCATAGCGGAGCAGTTTGCTCTGCTGCAACGACGCCAGGAGTTGGGCGAGAGGGAATTGCGAGCGATGGGAGTCGAAGAAGTCGAGGCTGAGAAAGGACGCATGGAGGCGTAGCGAACCCCCAGTGTGCGGAACGCCGGACGGTGGGCGGCGGCGCAGGGCACTCGTCTGTAGTGGAGTGTCGACTGCGGCGGAACCGTCATCGGACGCCCTCGGCGCTGATTGGATCTCCGCGCCCACCGGGGGGGCTTCACCGGACTCGAGGTCGCTGGGTTCGTCGTCCCCACCGCAGCCCACAAGTGCGATTCCCGCCGCGCCCACGCCCGCACGGGTCGCCGCGCTGAGAAAGGCACGGCGCGACAGCGAGCGGCTGGCGCCACCTCGTCGCAGCGGCGCGGGGTGCCCGCAAGCCGACACCGCTGGCGCGGCGCGTCGCGGGGCGGTCGGTCCTCCCAGATCCATACTCTCTCCGCTGAACAGACCCGGTGTCTGCAGCCTGTCCCATTCCCTTGTTAACCGCCATCGTAGAATGGGCATCGGTTTTGAGGGCTAAGCACGGGATCTGGGAGCAGACAGAAGACGCATGCGCGCTTTCATACATTCAACGCGCCCGGAGTGGAGCGAGTTCCATCAACGCTTGATCCTCGCACTCTGGCTAGCCCTGCTGGTTGGCGGCGTAGCCATGGCGATCTGGGCCTCGGCCAACGACCACTTCCCCGCGGACGTCACGGTGGGCCATTGGCTCCAAGACAACAGTCCTGGCGGACAATCCGTGATCGACTTCGTCCGCGATGTCGGTTCGTCGATCGCCGCCATCGTCACGATCTTGGTCGTGAGCGTCGGACTCTTCGTCTCTGGGCGCCGCCGCATGGCCGCGGTGGCGGTCGCGGTCCTGGGAGGGATCGTGTTCCAAGCGATTCTCAAGGAACTCGTCGACCGACCGCGGACCTCGGTCCTCTTCCTGGAGCAACGAGCCGGGTTCGACTCTCCAAGTTTTCCCAGCGGGCACACGATGAGTAGCACGCTGATGGGGAGCCTGTTGCTGTACGTGGCCATCCGGTCCCAAGCGCCGCTTCCGTTCAGAGCGCCGCTGGCGATCTGGGGATTGGGCGTCGGTTTCCTATCGCCGTGGATCGCCGTGGCCGGCGGGGTGCACTGGCCCTCCGACGCCCTGGGCGCGGTCGTCTGGTCCTGGGTGGGGCTTCTCCCGTTGGGAGTCCTGATGGAGGCCGCGCGCCGCTGGGACGGGCGCGATGGGACGCTCCCGCCGCCTAGAACTTGATCGCCGGGCGTTCCGGGCGCAGCGACTCCAGCGTGGGCCGGAGGGCTGCGCGCAGTCCGTAGAGCGGCGCGAATCCGGTCGTCGCGAGAAAGCGCGAGTCGTCGATGAGGTGCGGCCGTCCCGTCAGCGCCACATAGTTCGCGCCATCGGCCGGAGGTCGCAGCAGCCAGTCCCCGATCCCCAACTGGCGCGCCAGGACCGCCACGCGGTAGGGAATCGGCTGCACCCGGTTGGGACGCTGGAGGAGATGCTGCACCTCGTCGACAACCGCCCGCCAATCCGTATCAATGCTCTTGACGTGAAAGATGCCATCGATGGTCGTGTCTACGTGTTCGACCAAGGCCCAGATCGCGCGCCCCAGGTCCGGGCCGTACGAGAGCGAGACCGGCGCCGCCCCGGAGGAGATCAGGCGTGGCCGTTGTTGATCGACGAAATGGAGAAGCAATTGGCGCATCACGCCGGAGTCCCGTGGGCCAAAGGCAAGGGCGGGACGAGCGACCACCAACGGCACGCGGCGCCGGTAGGTTCGGGCGGCGCGCTCCGCCATCGCAAGGCTCTGCTCTATAGATGAAAGGGGTCGGAACGCCCAGCCTTCGTTGACGGGCCAATGGGGCAACGAGTCGCCGTACATCGCCGTCGACGAGATGTGCACGAAGCCTCGTACTTCTGCCTCGACCGAGACATCGAGCAGGCTCGTCGTGCCCCCAACGTTGATGTCGTCATACTCCGCATCGCTGAGGCCCGGGGTCGTGAGGCCGATGGCGTTGATCACGAAGTCGGCTGCACGACAGACCGGGCGCAGCGCCTCTCGGTCCAGCACGTCTGCTTCCACCAATTCGGCGTCGATCTCTGTCAGGCGCCCAGGATCCTCGCCCGGCGCGAGGATCCCGACGACCTCGACATCGTGCCGGACGAACTCGTCCAACACGTGCCCGCCGACAAATCCCGTTGCGCCCGCCACAACGATTCGCATGCCCGCATTCTACGAGAGCGCAACGGAACGGTTGCGACATCGTCGCGTCGGACCGCCTCAGGGATAGAGCGCGCAATCCATACCGTCGTGGTTCGGGGCCGTGATAGCCTGAATGCTCCGCGAACGAGCCCTGAGAGGGTCACGATGAACTTTTCCCGCGATGCTGTTGAGATCCGCGTGGGACGCATTCCGGCGAGCCCGGTCGAAACGACACGGGGCTCGATCGATGTGGAAGCGATGGGTTACCGCCTGCGCCTTGGCCCCATTCAATCTCGCTGGATCCGTCCCCGTCGCGTCACGCTGGAGCGGCCAAACGGTTTGGTGGAGCGGGCCCCGGTGCACGATGGTCTCGGCCGCGTTGAGATAGTGCTGGCGTTCGCGGGATTGTTCGTGAGCACGGCCTGTCTCTACATCACGCGACGCTGGACCTAAGAGCACGCGGAGAACGATCACGTCCGTAGCGATCAAGGATGCCTCAACCATGACGACCGAAGAGATCGACATCAACCTGGGTGAAGACGTGAGTGGGGCAGTGAGCAGCGCCGTGAGCCGGTTGGCCGATGTGGCCAGCGCGGATGCGGTCGTGGGCCCTACCCATGAGCATGAAAGTCGCACGGTGATCCCGCTCGCGTCCGTCACCGCGACGTACGGGTTGGGCATGGGCTACGGCAAAGGCGAGGGCACGGGGGAAGAATCGGCCCAGTCCGAAGGCGGATCCGCCGGCGCGGGCAAAGGCAGTGCTCGCCCCGTGGCCGTGATAGAGATTACCGACGACCATCTCCGCGTCCATCAGGTCGTCGATAGCACGCGGATCACCTTAGCCTCCCTCGCGCTCGCCGCCTGGTCGGTATTCTGGATCACTCGGACGGTGCGCAGCTTCCGCAGGTCCTAGTTGGTCGAACCGCTAGTCCCAGACGCCGGGGATCACAGTCCCGCAGTCGGGGCAGTGCCCGACGCAGGCCTCGTCACTTACGACGCGATTCTCCAACACATCGAAGCCGCTCCGCCGCACCAACGTCGAGGCACACTCGGGACACCGCGTGTCTTCCCAGCGACCCACGCGCCCGGGCAGATTGCCGGGATAGATGTAGCGCAGTCCGACATCTGCCCCGTAGCGCACCGCCCGCATCAAGGTGTCGGGCTCCGTCGCCGGCGTCTCCGGCATTCGGTACTGCGGGTGGAAGGCGGTGACGTGCCAAGGGATGTCGCGGGAGACATCGGCGAGGAATTCCGCCGCTTCGCGAAGTTCGTGCTCGGCATCATTGAAGTCCGGCACGACCAGCGTCACGACCTCCAGCCAGATGCCCCGCTCGTGTAACGCCCGGATCGATTCCAAGATGTGCGCGCGGACACCGCCGAGACGTCGGTAGCCCGCATCGCTCATGGTCTTGAGATCCACTTTGTAGGCGTCGATCCAGGGCGCCAGATAGTCCAGAGCTTCCGGAGTCGTGTTGCCGTTGGAGACGAAGGCGGTCTTGAGCCCCCTCTCGCGGGCGCATTGGAACACCTCGACCGCCCACTCGATCGTGATCAGTGGCTCGTTGTAGGTGCTGACGACCAAGTCACTGCCGCGGCCCAGCGCCGCCTCCACGATTGCTTCTGCCGAGATATCCGTCATCGGAGAGCCGGCGGCATCGTCGCGCAACGTCTGCGAGGTCACCCAGTTCTGACAGTAGTCGCAATGCAAGTCGCAGCCCAGCATGCCGAAGGAGAGTGCTTGGGCCCCGGGGAGAAGATGAAAGAAGGGCTTCTTCTCCACAGGATCCACCTGCAGGCCCGATACATATCCATGGGGCACGCGAAGCTCACCATCGCGATTGAAACGCACCTTGCAGACCCCGCGTGCGCCTGGGGGAATGAGACAGCGATGCCCGCAGGCGAGGCAGCGGACACGGTCATTGGGGAGGGATTCGACCAGGGCACCGATCTCCGTACGCGCATCGAGGTAAGCCTGAAGTGACTCGACATCGCTGCTCATGGTCCTGGCTGAAACCCGTGCCATACTCCAAGCGTACTCCGCCTGTTCAGGCAGATATGTTCGGCGCACGTATGTTCGGCGCAGAGAGGCCTCCGGCATGCCCACCTTCGAGCGTCTCGGCTGCCAGCTCTACTACGAAGACGATGGCCCCATCGCCGACGAGGGATCGAGCCGGAGGGCGGAGGCGCCGGTCATCGTCTTCGCGCATGGGGCGGGCGGCAATCATCTCTCCTGGTGGCAGCAGGTCCCGGCCTTCAATCGGTCCTACCGCTGCATCGTCATCGACCACCGCGGCTTCGGGCGATCGACTTTGAACGAGGGCGCCGCGACGCCAACTCCCGACGTCTTCATCGACGACTTGGATGCGCTCCTCGATCATCTCGGGATCGAGAGAGCCGCGCTGGTCGCGCAGTCGATGGGGGGCTGGACCTGCCTCGGTCTCGCACTGCGCCGGCCACAACGAGTCGCGGCGCTGGTCATGGCGGACACCCTGGGCGGTGTCACGAACGAGCTCATCGATGCGGCACGGCAGGAGGGTCGGGAACAGATCCAGCACGCGGGTCTCCTCCGCATCGCCTATGCCGCCCGCCTGCGAGAGGAGCGACCCGAAATGGCCTTCCTCTACGACGAGATCTCCGGCCTCAACCACCCCCTCAGCGAAATTCTCCCAGATGGGTTGTCGAGCATCGTCAGCGCCGATCAACTCGGAACACTCCAGGTCCCGACGCTCTGGATCGTGGGCGAGGAAGACCCGATTACGCCGCCCGACGCCATCCGCGAAGGGCACCGGCTGACCCCGGGATCCGAGTACTACGAGGCGCCCGAAACGGGGCACTCGGTCTATTTCGAGCGCGCCGGCGATTTCAACGACCGGCTGGGTCAGTTCCTCATCAAAAACGGCTGGGGCGTTTCGCCAGACGGGTGATTCGCCGCTAGCGCGCGACCGCAGGCAACGCCGCTTCCAGTTCGCTCAGCACCCCGGTCTGATAGTTGAGGCTGGGGTCCCAGAGCATGAACCCGGATCCCCCCGCCTGGGCCGAGGCGTCGATCTGCACGCGGACCTGCGCCGGACCGTAGAACAGCTTCTGCGCTTGGTAGTCGTGGAAGTCTTGCAGCCACGGCCGCACGACGATGTCAAAGGGTGCCAGTCGCTCCACGGCTTGCGCCACGCTCCGCGCAACAACGCGGAACGGGTCCGAGGGGGGATAGACCAGGTCAAACCAGCCCGTCGTCCAGGTGCTGGGATAGACCATGGGGGAGTAATAGTCCAAGAACGGCGCCAGGTCCTCCAGCACCTGCCCGATCCCCCCATCGTGGAAGATCATGGTGGTCTGGCCGAAAGTGTCGATGGCGATGGCGGAGCCCGCCGCGTGGATCGCGATCGACGCATCCTGGGCGAACTGCGTGATCACGGCCGAGCGTTGCTCCGGCGTGGCGTTGTTGCGAACGACCACGCCCGGATCGGTAGGGAAGCGCACGTAGTCGTACTGGATCTCCTCGAACCACGCCGTAGCGGCGACGCCAACCTCCACATTGTGGCGCCGCACCGCTTCGCTAAAGGGGTTGGTCCAGACGAAGCCGATATCGTCCACAAAGATTTCCCCGGCCGCGGTGAGGATCGCCTCACTGGGAAATGAGTACGCGAAGCGTCCATCAAGGAACGCGACGACCCGCGCGATGCGATAGACCCCCAGGTCTTCGAGCTCGGTCAGGAACGCCTCGATATCCGTACCGGGATCGTGGACGGCTCCGATCTCACGGGCCGTCTGTGTTGCGACCTGGGGCAGTACCGATCCCCCCTCGTCCTTGACGTCGATGACCAGCGAGGTAATCGTGCTGTTCCGAGCCAGGCCCAAAGCCCAATCCAACACCTCTTGGCGCTTCAACTCGCCAAAGGGGATGTATATGGCCCGCACTTCCAATGGCTGTAGGAACACGACGAGGTAGCGTCCCGTCGGCGTCAGGCGCTTCACTTCGTACCCGGGCGCCACCACGCTCACGCTATTCGTACGCGCCGCTGCCGCCAGATAGAACCGACCATTGGCGTTCGTCTGGATTGAGGTCTCCCCCGTGCCGACATGGGCGCCGCTGACGCGGACAATCCGCCCGTCCTTTCGACCCAAAACCAGACCGCGCAGCGAGGTCCGCGCGACCGGCGTCGGGGCGCCATCGGCGGGACGCTGTGCCTGCCACTCCGCCACCCCGGATCCGTCCACGACGACCGCCTCGCTGGCCGGCGCCAAGCCAACCGACATGCCGGCGAGTAGCGCAACACCCATGGCCACGTTGAGGACGCGCCGCATCACACTGGCCATACCCTTGAGTCCTCCACCCCGCACCCGTTGTACATGCCCAACCCTATCTATCTTTGATATCTCGTGACGGGACGGTCAACGCCAGTGGCGATACGGCAACGCTCCGATAACGGTTCTTACACGCGCCAACGGGCGTTCAGGATCCGCCCCGCTGTCGAGCCGCCTCGCGCTCCGCCTCGTCCTTCAAGTTGGCCAACCCTTGCGTCGCAGCCACCATCAGTGGTGTCGATCCGCGGCCGAACGAAATGATGTTGGCGATGGCGTGCCGAAAGCCGAACGGCGTCACCTCCACGGCAACCTCCGTGTGATCGACCTCCGTGCTGATCCGGTACTGGTAGCGGACGGACAGACCCCATCCGAGTTGCACGACGAAGGCGATCGATCTGGGCCGCTCTTGGTGCTCCACGCGAGCCCGGCCGGCATCGACGCCCGCTTCGATCTCCTCGGTCAGGACGCCCCAGATCACTTCTGGCGACGCCTGGATCGCGAAAGCTCTCTCGTTCTTCGACATGATTCTGAGCGTAACAGCTGTCCCAGCCCGCGCTCGCCGCGGGGTGACTCATCCGGCGGCATCGCCCGATCGGAGGGCCTCAAGGAGCTGCTGGGGCCCCAGGCGGCGCGTGACGCCCGGTGGGTAGTCCAACCCCCGATTGCCCGGCCAGTCGATCAGATCGACCTCCACCCCCCCGCGCGCCAGCAAGGCGGCCGTCGCGGCGTCGTCGTCGATGTGGCGGGCGATGCCGCACTCCTCCGCGACGCAGCGCTTGAACTGTGCGGAGGGCAGCCCCGTGTCGTTGAGCAGCACCTGGTCGAGATGGGCCAAGATTCCCTGGCGCTCCAGCCAGGCCAAGGTCGGCCCTCGCCCACGCCAGTTCCGCGCCGTGAGGACGATGACCCGGTATCGCTCCGCCGCCGCCGCGACCGCTTCCGCCGCACCGGGCATCGGGGGACGGAAGGCATAGCGCAGGCGGTAGTACGTTCCCGCGAGCAGTCGGTCGACGACGCTCGGCGAGGCGCCCGCGTCGCGATGGGCGGCCTCGGCGCCGGCGGGCTCCAGCGACAGATTCCGCTTGATCGTGACGTTCCGGCCAAACGGCGGCCGCGCCAAGACGCCGTCCAGGTCGAACGAGAGCAGCGGACGGTCCGGGGCGGTCATCCGTTTAGATCCATCGATGTTCCCGGTACCAGGCGATCGTCTCGCCGATGCCGTCTGCGAGCAATGTCTGGGGGGCCCAACCCAGATGCGCCTCAAGCACGGCAGAGTCACAGACCCAAGCAGGCTGCGACATCTCGGTGTAGCGCGACCGATCGAGCAGTGGATCCCGGCGGACGAGACCGGACGTCGCCACGCTGACGCGCGCCAGGATTGAGAACGCCAGCGGCGGCACCGGGATCCGCACCGTCCGCTGGTCGAACCCCTTGTTGAGGGTGCGCAGCAGTTCCGACCAGGTGTAGGGCCCAGTCTGATCGGCAATGTGGAAGTACGCCGTCGGTGCCGGGCCGGCATCGACAAGCCGCTGGATCGCCTCGCCCAAGTCCGGGCCATAGACCATCGCGACGCGATTGCGGCCACGGCCGAGCTGCGTCACGAAACGACGGCGCGACATTTTGAAGAACGGCAACAGACCGGTGTCGCGCGGACCGTAGACGGCTGGGGGGCGCAGAATCTGCACCTCCATGTCGCCGCCCACGGCCACCAACTCCCGCTCCCCCGTGAGCTTGGAACTGCCATAGACCGTGACCGGGTGAGGAGGCGCCTCTGGGTCCTCCGCGAACGCCGACGGGCCCATCGCCGCCAGGGAAGACACATAGAGAAAGCGCTTCACGCCCGCACGGGATGCGGCCCGCGCCAGCGCTGCGGTCCCTTGGCCGTTCACCTCGTAGAAAGCGCGTTCGCGCCGTGCCGACGTCACGCCCGCCACATGCACGACCGTGTCGATCCCGGCACAGGCGCCCGCGAGCGCATCCGCGTCGCGTAGATCGGCCACAACTCGTTCGAAGTCCAGATCCGCCAGGCCTTCGAGGTTGCTCGTTGAGCGGGTCAGCAGACGCAGGCTATGTCCCGCCTGGCTCAAAGAATGAGCGGCGTGGCTCCCCACGAATCCCGTGGCACCGGTCAGGAGAACGCGCACGCTGTCCTCAATCACGCCAGCCTAAATGATGCCGTGCTTGCGGCCGATCGAACCGAAGAGATCCAAGGCGTGATCGAGCTGTTCATCGTTGTGCGTGGCGATATACGAAGTGCGGAGCAAGGCCTGACCGCGCGGCACCGCCGGCGTAATCGAGGCATTGGTATAGATCCCGTTGTCCAGGAGATCCTTCCAGTACAGCGCCGCTTGGACTTCACTGCCCACGCGGATCGGGATGATCGGCGTGTCGCTATCGCCAATGTCGAAGCCCATCTCGCGCAATGAGGTCCGCATCTTGGAGCCGATCTCCTGGATTCGTGTCACCCGCCACGGCTCCTCGTCGATTACCTCCAGGGCGGCCAGTGCCGCCGCCGCGGATGCTGGAGGCAACGCCGCCGTGAAGATCATAGGCCGACCGAAATGCTTCACATACTCGGTCACGTCACGCGGCCCCGCCACGAAGCCCCCGACCGACGCAAGCGATTTGCTGAACGTCCCCACCGTTAGGTCAGGAGCATCCATGCCGAAGTGGCTGGCAGTCCCACGCCCCGTCTCACCCAGCGTGCCGATCGCGTGCGCATCATCGACGAGAAGACGCGTGTTGTGCCGCCGGCAGACCTCAACCAATTCTGGCAGCGGGGCAATCCCGCCAGACATGGAATGGACGCCATCCGTAATCACCAAGCGCCCCGCGTCTTGCGGCAACTTGCTGAGGACTTCATCCAGATGTTTGGCGTCGTCGTGGCGGAAACGCCGATGCTTTCCGGCGGCCATCGCCACGCCGTCGTAGATGCTGGCGTGCACCGCTTTGTCGATCACGGCGAAGCAGCCACGGTCGACCAGCGCCGAGATGACGCCGAGGTTGGCGAGATAGCCCGTCGAGAAAACGATCGCTGCCTCGGTCCCAAGAAAGTCGGCGATGCGCTCCTCAAGCTCCTCGTGGAGCGGCGTCGTGCCGTTGAGCAAGCGGGAGCCCGTCATGGAAGGGCCGAAGCGTTCCAGCGCCTCGTGCGCGGCCGCCATCACTTTCGGGTGCCGGGTCAGTCCCAGATAGTTGTTCGAGCCAAGCATGAGGACACGCTTGCCATCAACAATGGCCTCCGCGCCATCATTGAGTTCGATCGCCTTGAAGAAGGGGTAGAGGCCCGCCGCGCGGGCTTGGTCCATCAACTCGAAGCCGGTGATGCGCTGGAAGATATCGGCCCCAGCATCTTCGCGATGACGGCCGTCGAGATCGTCGAGGTCCAGGACGTCGCTGAGAGCACCCAACTCGTCCGGCGGCGTTGTCTTGGCTTGCGTCATCCGGTTGCCACTTCCGCGCTTTGACCGTTGCTCATGGGCAGGCCATCTCGTCGCCTCTGCGCTGAGCCAAGTCTAGGCGGAATGCTTGCCCACCGGATAGCGCTTTACGTCCCGCTCAGGAAGAGGAGGGGCACGGAGGCAGCCGACCAGCGCACGGATCTCAGCGCTGTAGCAGGCCCAAGCGGACAGCGCCGGACAGCCGATCTTTGAGGCGCCGTGCGGGTGCGAACCATCGCTCGCCGTGCCTCTCGAGCTTGCTGGCTGCCCACATCGCCAGAAGCGCGACCATCGCGCCCAGAACCGCGTCGATAAACCAGTGATTCGCGGTCACGACGATGCTCATGAACATGATCGCGGGCAGGGTGACGAGCACCACCGTCCCCGCTCGCCCCCCAATAATCCGGTAGAACGCTCCCCCCATGATCACGGCGAAGCCCTGATGGAGGCTTGGGACCGCGGCGAACTCATTGATCAAGCTGGAATCGTCGTACTGCAGCGCGAAGACATCGCGCAACGTATCCACGAAGCCACCACCAGGAATCAGTCGCGGCGGCGCCACGGGGAACGAGAGATAAACGATCAACCCCACGCCCCCGGCCAAGAAGACGGCATTCCGGGCCCAGACATAGTCCTTGTTGTGCCGGTAGAACGAAAAAATCGCAAAGCCAACGATCAGCGGAAAGTGGCCCCAGAAGTACCAGAGACTGAAGAAGTCAACGAGACCGCTGTATGACAAGACCGCAACCTGCACGTTGAGTTCGGCGAAGATCCCCAGCGCTTGCTCGACGCGTACCACGAGCTCCGTATTCTCAAACGCGTCGACGACGCGCCCCGCCGAAAGCGAGCGCACCAATTCATAGACGAGATAGGCGCCTCCAATGAGGAGGATCTCCCGCCCGAATCGGAATGCCCGAACCCATCGCCCCATCATGCGGATCATCTGGCTCCCGTGCCCCTGCAGGCCCCGAGTTTCTCGCCACTCAAGACCAAACCGGCCCTAGAAGAAATCTACCAAAGCAGCGCGGTGCTTTGTCTGCCATCTGTGCACCACACTGATCACTCTGGCATTATGTCGCGAAGGCACGGCGCGCCCGCACACAGAATACACTGTCGGTTCTGAGCCCCCCCCGAAACGTCCCCCGACTGGATCAACACGCTCTTCGACAAGATCTACGCCGCGTACAACGACCGCGACGCCGGCGCGACAGCGGATTGCTACACAGAAAGCATGGAGATCTTAGTCAATGGCGAGCCTGGCCCAGCGGATCGCGCGGGGTTCATCGAAGCGCTCGGCGAACAATGGAACGGTTTCCCCGATGTCAACGCGGCCGAGGTTCATCGCCTGGTCAGGGGCGATCAGGTGATCACCGAGATGATCATCGAGGGTCACAACGCTGCGGAGTTCCTGGGTCGCCGGGCGACAGGCAAGCTCTGGCGCGTCGCCGTAGCTTGGGTCTGCCGCGTCGCCGACGGGCGAGTTGCCTCGTTGCGCGTCTACGTCGACAACACACCCTTGCAAGCCGCCGTCCGCGTCGGCGAGCGCTTGGCTACTTCGACCGCTCTCGCTTCCCGGCCCGCCGTTTGGCCTTGGAGGCGCTCTGCGTGGGCCGTTTCCGCGTGGAGGCAGCCTTGCTGGACGCCTTCTTACTAGAGGCCTTTGCACTGGAAGACCGGGCACTCTTGCTGGGCGCCCGCTTGCCGACGGCCCGTTTGGCGGCGCGCTTTGTGGCGGCGCGCCCGACGCGCAGGACACGGCGCTCCTCGGCCAGGGCTTGCTCGTCCAGGAAGATCTGGGCGAAGTCGCGGGTGGGAAGCGCCGGCATGGTCTCGTAGCGAATGTTCCCCCCCGCCGACTCACGGCTGAGAATGCGCATGCAGGTCTCCAGGTCCGGACAGTCCAACATCACGACGAAGTCATAGCGCCCCAGCGTGGCGTAGGAGCCAATCACGCGCCCCCGAGATCGCGGGCCCGGCGCCGCGCGATCTCATGGCGACCGGTGAGATTGTCGAGATTGGCGAGACCCTGTTCCGTGGCCTTCCCCAGCGCGATGAACATTGGCATTCGACTATTCCTCCTGAAACGACCCACAGAATCTGACGCCGATGTCGTTCACTCTGGCGCAATTCGCTGGGCCTCAAGCGGCGGAGCGTCCACCAACGTCATCACGGCGTAAATCCTGACTTCGCACTATTGCCCGCCGATCCGCAGGGACTACGGTATCTCCTGGTGGTGGGCCCGAAAGTGGGGTCCATGATGCGGATCGAACCCAAGACAGCCGGTGCGGTGTCCGCCGCCGGTTTCTTCTTTCTCCTCATCTTTGGGATTGGCTGGCCGGGACCGGGGGCCTGGTTGCTGATCTTTTCATTGAGTTTCATCGCCGTGGGCGCGGCGGCCTGGTGGCTCGATGGAGCCATCGTTCAGCAGACCGCGACGAGCGGCGCTGTCGCGGCGGGTGGTCCGTTCCGTGGCGGCACGATGCAGAGCCCCATGCGGCGCCAACGCCAGACCGATTCATTGCTGCTCAGCCTGGGACTGCCCGGACCCGACGGGACGGGACGTTGGGTCATGCCGAACCGGGTTCACGTCACCCTCGTCGCGGGCACCGTCGGTGCGCTCGCAATGATTATCTTCATTGCCGGCGCGATCGGCGGTGGCGGCTCCGCGACCGTCGCGCCGACCCAGGCGGCACAGAGCCGCGAAGCGATCGACTTCGGCCAGCCCATCACTCCCTCGGAATCGGCGGCCATCGTCACGGAAGCGGTCGATCCGATCGCTCCGGGCGCGGGGATCCAAACCAGTTCCGAGCCAACGCCGATCGTCGTCGAGGATCAGTCCACAACGCGCCCCGAACTCCCCCGGCCGGCCGACCCCGTGGACGCCATCGGCACCCCGGCCGTCCCGGCGGAGACGATCGTCCACGAAGTCGTCTCCGGCGACACCATCTACGACCTGGCGATCAGTTACGGCTCCTCGATTGAAGCGATCATGAACGCCAACGGGATCTCGGAGTTCGACACCATCCGCGTTGGGGATGCACTCATCGTGCCAATTCAGACCAGCTAGGTCCCTACCGGGCGCGGAAGAGAGGGAGGGCATCGGCTCTCCCTTTCTTCCGCGTCTTGGAATCGACGTTGCTAGCGGCCTTGGTACACGGCGGGGCGCTTCTCGCGGAAGGCGATCGTTCCTTCGGCCGCATCGTCCGATGTGGCGACGGAGGCGTAGAGCTCAGCCTCCAACGCCAAGCCCTCACGGAAACCGCTGGGAAGCAGCGCGCCCTCATAGACGGCTCGCTTCACCGCACGGACGGCCAGCGGTGCATTCCCGGCGATCTCCTCAGCCCAAGCTCTCGCTGTCGGCAGCAGCTCCTCAGGCGCCGTCACGGCGTTGACGAGCCCCATCGCCGCCGCCTCGTTCGCGTCCACGTGGTTGCCGCGCAGCAAGAGTTCCAGCGCTTTCGCAAAGGGCACGTAGCGCGCCAGTCGCGCGACCTGTCCACCACCGGGCACCAGGCCGCGCTTCGGCGCCATGCTGCCGATCCGGGCCGATTCCGACATGATGCGTAAGTCGCAGGACAGAGCCAGGGCGAATCCCCCCGCCAGACACCAGCCGTTGATGGCTGCGATCACGGGCTTCCACACTCCATCTGGACCCAGCGGCCAGTCGTCCGCCTTGGCGCGGTCCGCCAAACTCCGCGACCGCGCCTTCTCGTCTTCCATCGCGGTTGGACGCACCAAGTCACGACCCGAACAGAAGGCGCGGCCCTCACCGGTCACAATCGCCACATGCAGTACATCGTCCTGTTGGAACTCCCGCCAGAACGCACCTAGATCGCGAAACATGTCTGGGCTGAGCGCGTTCATGCGTTCGGGACGGTCCAGGGTCACCGTCGCGATCTTGCCGTCTCGATCAATCCGGATCATTGCCAGCCCCCAGTTCTCGCACTCGAGTCATGTCGTGAAGGCCGGATCGACTAGCTGCCGCCAGCGACGGCGGGAACGATACTGATCTCGTCGCCTTCGGCTACTTTCGTCCCGAGGCCATCCAGGAACCGCACATCCTCGCCGTTGACGAAGACGTTGACGAATCGACGGATCTCCCCGGCCTCGTCCACGACCCGATCCTTGAGGCCTGGATAGTTGCTGTCCAAGCCAGCGATGACCGTCGTGAGGTCGCCCGCGCTCGCCGCGACCACGTCTTGGTCATTGGTGATCTTGCGCAGCGGCGTAGGAATTCGAACCGTAACGCTCATCGTCGCACCCTCTCGCTAGCTCTCAGCCTGCTGTGCCGCCGGTCGTGGTCCGCACCGCGCTCTCCATTGCCCCGTGAGCTCGGTGGGACTGGTCGTGCCATTATGCTCGTGGCTCGGCTTGCAGTCAGCAGCGGGCATCGCAGTTCAATGCAGGCAGTAGATCGCGGATCGCAGGTCGCGGGCACCAGCCAGTGCTGCGGGGGGGCAACCCGCATCAGACAACGAAGCTGAACCGGCACTCTGCGATCGTGGCTCTCTAGACGATCGTGGCTCTCTAGACGATCGTGGCTCTCTAGACGGAGGCCAGCGATCGGCCCTGCACCCGAGCCAGCGGGACGATCCGTTCCATCAGGTCGCTGAGCCCGTCCGGCGTCAGCGACTGCGGGCCATCCACCATCGCCCGGTCAGGATTGGTGTGGACCTCCAGGACCAGCCCATCTGCTCCCGCGGCGACGGCGGCCAGCGCCAGCGGTGTCACGAGCGCCGCGGCCCCGCTGCTGTAGGCCGGATCCACGAAGACGGGCAGATGCGTCATTGTCTTCAACATCGGCACCGCTGAAATATCGGTCGTGGTCGTCGTCGCATGCTCAAAGGTTCGGATGCCGGATTCACAGAGAATCACTTGGTCATTGCCCTTGAGCAGAATGTGTTCGGCGCTCAGCAACCAGTCGTCGATCGTCCCCGCCAAGTCGCGCCGCAGGAGCACCGGTTTCGCGGTTGCGGCCACGGCCTCCAGAAGCCCGTAGTTGCGCATGTTGTACGGGCCAATCTCAATGAGATCCGCGTATTGGGCCACCGTCTCCACCCGATCGACACTCGGCGCTTCGTTGACGACGGCCAATCCCGTCGCTTGGGCAGCGTCGGCAAGAATCCGCAGTCCGTCCTCACCAAGGCCGGGGAAGGCGTAGGGCGACTGATCCGGCCTCATGGTCGCGCCACTGATCGCCACGGCGCCCGCCTGTCGGAGAAGCGGCGCCAGGACGTCGATCTGCTCCGCCGATTCGACCGATCCCGATCCCGCCACCACGACGATCTCGCCGCCTCCAGCTTCGATATTCCCGAAGCGCACGCGCGTGCCATCCGGCCGTGAGTCCCGGCTGGCCAACTTGTACGACTTCTCCAGCCGCACGACGCTCTCCACCTTGGCGAGCGATTGTACGTCGTCTTCCAAGATCGGAGTCGAGGGTCCGACAACGGTGATGATCGTGCGTTCCACGCCGACGGTCAGCTCGCCCCGGCAGTTTTGCTCGGCGAGCCGCGCGAGAACAGCTTGCACATCCGCATCGCTGGCGTCCGTACTCATCACGATGACCATCGCGGCTCCTTCGACCAGTGCCATGCGCTGAGCCGGGCGTGCTATCGCGGCGTCTACGCTTCCGCCGTCAGCTGCCACTCGATCCGGCAATCATCGCAAACCAAGGCAGCGAGCTGTGAGACGCCCTCGGCCTCCTCCAAGTCGGCATACTCCAGGGCCAAGAGCGATCCGCAATCGGCGCAGAGCGGTCGCAGGACGTAGTCGAAATCGCCGCTCGTCGCGGAGGTTCGATGGACGAGGGTGTCGACATCCGCCCATTCATCGAACGGCATCTCTCGGACCTGATAGTTCACACGCGGGGGCTCGGAGGTCATGCCTGCATCCTAGCAATGCCACGGCCTGAGTCGACAAGCCGGGCGTTCAATCAAAGCGGGCCGGTCCGACTGGCGCGAGGCAGTCGGACCGGCCCAAAGGTCGCCGCAGACCCTCATCCGTATTTCGAGCCGACCTGCTCTCTCGAAACGAACGAAGTCCGCAAACACGGAGCGCCCCGCGCGCTCCTCGAAGGCCAGAACGCGAGCGAGCGACGGAAGGTGCGGGTTAGTTGGCGGTATGCGCGGTGCCCTCGAAGGCCTCCCGCACGCCGGAGTCGTAGTACGTGGAGCTGCGGTCTGGTTTGAAGCCGCTGGCCTTGGCGCCGGGACTGCTGAAGATGTCTGAATTGTTCGTGCGGTCGCGGCCGTCAAAACGATTACTGAAGCGCTTACGCTTGCCGCACTTCTTGCACGATCCCCAAGAGAGTTCGCCTTGCGGCGGCGAAACCTGCCAGAAGTGCGCACAGGTCTTCGCCGCTTTGCGAGCGGGCGCCGCGACATCCGCCAACGCACCCGCGTTCGCTTTGGACTGCGTCTCTAGCTGGGGTTCATGGTTGCGGTGCGAAGTAACCATTTCACTCATCTCCAACGCACCCACGGACACCAGAAGGTGTGCACGCCGTGCGAATCGACTCATGGGAGATGAATGTCGATCTGCGGCTATCGCGACCTGCAGACAGCGTGCCTGCTCCGTCGATCTCCGTCAATCCGCCCGCGGCGCTCTTTTACGGCGCCTTTACCGCCCGGACCGAGTATCGAAACGGAATCGATCTCGTGAGCAGTCAAACCCGGACGCAGGGGCCGCGGGGGGTGGAGCAATTACAGAGTGTCTTGGATGACCGCCTGCATCCGGTCCACGAACATCGGGAGGAGTCGTTGAAGCTGCGCATCCCGGAACCCGCCTTGTTCGTCGAAGGCTTCCTTCACGCCGGAGACCGCGAGCGCCGGACCGATCGGTCGCCCCCAGAGCGCGGTCACCACCTCCTGCATCTGCAACACCGGGCGGGTACCGCCGTGGGGACTGCTCGCGACTCCGATGAAACCCACGCAGCGATCGCGAACCTCGTCAAAGGTCAGGTAATCCAGGAATGTCTTCATCGCGCCCGACATCCCGCCGTGATACTCCGGCGAAGCCAGGATGAGCGCGTCGCTCTCCCGGACCCGGCGCCGCGACTCGAGGCCCACCGCCGCGACGGGCTCTCCCCGATACGTCGGAAGCTCGACTTGCGCCAAGTCCAAGACGTCCGTCGCCACGTCCGCCGCGACGAGCTGTCGATCCACGGCCCGCACCGCACGGATGGTCAGGCCCTCAGGCCTGGGGCTTCCACTGATCAGCAGGATCGCCATCGCCGCCCCCCAAACTAATTGCTACACCTCTGAAGCTACAGGTTGCCTCCGCCTAGCGGGTGGGCAGCGCCTAGCGGGTGGGCAGCGCCACCGTGAAATTCGCCGGCATCAGCGTCGCGCCGTCGCTGCCTTCCTCCACGATCTCCCCGTCGACGAGATGCTCGCCGTCCTCCACGTACTTGCGCCGCACGCGTCCCTTGAACGACACCGTCTCGTTGACGATCGCGCTGCCCCGGTTCTGCCAACCGAGGCGCTTCATCCGCCCCAAGGGCCCTATCCAGTCCGTCACGTACTGACTCAGCCACGCCCCCTGCAGCGGACCATGCACAATGATGTCCCGATGCCCTTCCGTATGGGCGTAGTCGCGGTCGTAGTGGATGCGGTGGGGGTTCCACGTGATCGCGGAGAAGACGAGGAGCTGCACCTCATTGGCGGCATTGGTCCACGCCGCGATCTCCTGTCCCTTCTCCACGTCTTCCCAATACAGGCTGGGTCTGAGGTCGGTCATCGCGTGATCCCTGAACTGCGGCTGATCGCGACGATCTCGCCGTCCTGATTACGAATGGTCGTCTTGCGCACGGTGACGACGAAGGAGCCGCTCCGCCCGTCCTTCTGATCGATGCTCTCCAGCACGGTCTCGCCCTTGAGCCTGTCGCCGGGGTAGATCGGCGCCACGAACTCCACCTCTTCGCCGCCGAACATGGTGCGGTTCACCTTGTTGAGCCGCAGACCACGTTGCCCAGAGCGAAACAGCCCATCCTCCCGCGTCTCGCTCAGCGGCCGCGAGCCCGTCAGCGCCACGTTGAAGAACATCGGCGGGGCGACGGCCCGGTCGTATCCCGCGGCGCGCGCGTACTCGTCGTCGAAGTAGAGCGGGTTCAAGTCATCGACAGCCTGCGCGAAGCGCACCGTCTCCTTGCCCAAGACATCGCCTTCGGCTGGCTCTCCCGCCTGCGTCCCCACCAACGCCGCCGTCTCTGGCGGAATCAAATCATCCGGCATGACCTTCTCCGATCGTTCCTTGCGTTTCCAAAGCGTCGCGGGATTCGCTACTCCGACTCCTGGCCCATTTCAACTTCACCCCGCGTCGGCGCCGGCGTCCCCACCAACCGCCCAATCACGGGATAGCGGAAGTCGGCACCGCCCAACACCGCGCGCGACGCGCGCGTCGCCAGGATCGCCTGTCCCAGCCACCCCAGCAAATAGAAGGGGACGCCCGTCAGGATCGCGGCGATGACCAAGTCGTCACCGTCATTGCCGCTATCCCAGGCCACGAAGCCCACCGCGATGGCCAGCGCCGAGACGATCAAAACCAAGTTGAACGCCACGGTCTGATACAGCGTCGAGAGCAGCGCCTGCTGCGCGACCCAGGGGGAACTGCGTTGCGTCTGGGAGTAGATCCCGAACGCGGTGAACAGACCAAACAGCGGCAGGATCCCCAGCCAGGCCGCAAGATGGGCCCGAGCCGCCTGTCGACACTCCTCACCGGAGGGTGCGTGCACGCGATCACGGCCGGGCTGGTCTACAGAGGGCTTCTGGGACATCCGCGCAAACCTCCAACTCAACGCGGTGGAGTATATCCAGGCCGCAAGTCCAAGCCACGGCGGAGGCCGGCAGCGAGGGCCTCTGGACGCGGTCGAGCGCGGAGTTCGGTCTTGCCGTCGTCGGCGGTGGATGGGGTGGAGAGAAGGAAAGTGGGCGGGGCAACCCGAGAAAAACGGAGAAAACTCGGATCGTCCCCGCCCTGGGGAGGAAGTGAGGCTGCCTTTGGGCAGTACAGCCTCACGGGGTCATTTTCGCACACCTGTTCCCATTTCGCCATAATCGGTCAAGCAGACTTCTTCCCGAAATCCCCCTAATCGCCCCCCCTGCACGGCGCAGAGAGGCCGATATACTCGTCCTATGGCCGACTCAGCCGTCAACGACCTGGGCGCTGTGCAATACCTGGAAACCGAAGCGATCGGTGAGCCAGGACAGCGCCGCTTTCGAATCCGCGTCACCAGTGAGGCGGGTTCAGCATCACTATGGTTGGAAAAAGAGCAAGTTCGGGCGCTCAGCAACGCGATTCAACAGGTTCTCTCCCAGAATCGACATGATGACGAGACCAGACGACCCATCGCTCCGGCCCTCGAACCCTTCCCTCTCAACCCCGACCATGATTTCCAAGTGGGTCGGCTGGCCCTAGCCTTCGACGACGATGCCAACGCCCTAGCGCTCTACGTCACCGATATCGAGCACGCCCAGGAGACACGCGCCACGATTCGCGCCACCTTCACCCGTGCACAAGCTCGCCTCTTCTCCGCACAAGCCGAGGTCACCATTGAAGCAGGGCGCGCCGTCTGCCCGCTGTGCAACGTGCCGCTCGACGGCTACGACCACCTCTGCCCGCCCACCAACGGCCACTCCGACGACATCCTGGCTTGGATTCCGCCGCCCGAACTGGGCTGACCCCAGAGCCCGCGAGCCGCTCAATCAGTCGCTAACGAGCCCCAGCCCTTCAACGGCGGACTACTCTCCCGGTCGCAAGAACCGGCCCAGGCCTCGCCGTCCGCGCTTCTGCAGACGCCGGATCCGGCTGTGCGGCGCCCCGGCACAGTGCATCGACTCCAGATCGACAAGGAGAGCAAGCAGCGGCACGGCCAGTACCAGGACGACTTCGACCACCCGCGGACCGCGTCGCTCCGCCATCGGCTTTCGGCCTGGGTCAGTCTGATCAGGCATGACCGGAGACTAACAGCCGGGGGGATGCGTCCGTGGATGGCTGGGGCCGGGGATGCCCGTGTCATGCGGCCTTGAGTCGTTTCAAGTCGCCGCGTGCGCCATCATGGACCGACACACTACCGACCGTCGTAGCTCCCGCGGGGTCTTCGTGAACGCAGCGCCGCGCCCCCGCCTCTGGACCACCGACTACACGCTCACGCTCCTGGGCACCTTCACCTTCTTCGGCAGTTTCTTCTATCTCCTCTCGGTCCTGCCGGAATACGTGGACGACATCGGCGGCGAGAAATGGCACATCGGCCTCATCGTCGGTGGCTTCAATCTCATCCCCCTCTTCCTCCGCCCCTTCGCCGGCCGCTGGAGCGACCGCGGCGCACGACTGCGTCTCATGCGGGTCTCGCTGGTCATCTTCGCGATCGCGCTGCTGCTCATGGTTTGGTCAGAGGACATCTGGTCATTGTTGGTGCTGCGGATCGTCCAGGGCGTCGGCATGGCGATGTTCCCAACCGCCGCGGGCTCGCTCGTTGCCGAGCTGGCGCCCATGACCCGGCGCGGGGAGGGGGTGGGCTTCTTTGGCATGTCGACGAGCTTGGCGCAGATGATCTTTCCGGCCCTCGGTGTCATCGTCGCCGACACCTGGGGATTCGACGCCATCTTCGTCGTCGCCTCCGTCACGGCCGCTCTGACCCTTCTTACCGTCGCGCGCACCCAGGAACCGCCGATGCTGCCCGCCAAGCCGCGATCGGTTCGACTCGCGGAACTGCCCGCCGCGATCTCGGCCCTCCGTCCGCGGGGTCTGCCCGCCGGCCTTCCCGCAGCGCAGAAAGGCGCCTCGCCCAAGCCCACTACCCCAGACCGCCCTGGCAGCTTGATTCCCCGCCCCGCGATCTTTCCCATGAGCATCTTCCTCACCGTGACGTTCTCGTTCGGTGCCGCCTCGGCCTTCCTGCCGCTCCTCTCCGCTGAACGCGGACTCGGCAACGTGGGACTCTACTTCCTGGCATCCGGAGCGGGCGCCGTCGTCACCCGGCCCATTGCCGGCGGTCTCTCCGACCGGCTCGGGAGGGTCTCCGTCGTCGTGCCAGGCCTCATCCTCTCAGCGGTGGGCATGTGGATTCTGACGCAAGCGGACGGCCTCCCAATCATGCTCCTCGCGGGAGTGTTCGGAGGCGTCGGATTGGGCGCAGCGCACACCGGACTCCTCGCCCTTGCGCTGGATCGGGTTCGCGGCAATCAGCGCGGCGGCGCGACGGCGATCTTCCAGATCGCCTGGGACATCGGCGGCCTCCTGGGGAGCACGGTCTTAGGTTTCGTCGCCACGGCCATCGACGTTGAGATCGTGTTCTGGATCGCCAGCGTCGTCATCTTCAGCGGCGTCGTCGCGCTGCTCGGCGGTCGCACGGTCGGCTGGACCACGCCGCACCCGGAATCCGTCGCAGAACCGCTGGCTTCGACCGCCGCCGATATCTGACCGTCGGTTCGCGATCGTCAGATATCATTATGTCTACCTCTCTTTCTCAACGCCCGCTAACCTCCCTCCTCATGAGCAGCCACGGCCTTCCCCGAGCCCTCACCGATCTTCGCGTCGTCGAGATCGGTGATTCCACCGCCCTCTCCTACGCCGGCAAGCTCCTCGCGGAATTCGGCGCCGATGTCCTCAAGGTCGAGCTCCCGAACGGCGACGATTCGCGAAGACGCGTCCCCGTTCCGGACGTGCCTCCAACGGGCTCGGGCGGCGAGGCCGCGGACGGTGTGCTCCACCGCTGGATCAACAACAGCAAACGCAGCCTCGTGCTGGACTGGCACACCGACCCGACCGCCCTCACGCCGCTCTTGGACGGAGCCGACATCGTGATCAGCGCGGTCCCGTCCCCCGCCGCCTCCGCTTCGGCCACCACTTCGGCCACCGCAAGCGCGCTGACGCCGGACGCGCTCCGCGAAGGTCGTCCACATCTCATCGTCGCCCACGTCTCCGACTTCGGGCCGGATGGTCCCCTCGCGAGTTGGCGGGGGGGCGAACTGATCCTCTATGCCCTCACCGGCCTCCTCGCCGCGAGCGGTCCTTACGACCGTCCGCCGCTGGCTCATGGCACAGGGGTCGCTTGGCTCACCAGCGGTGTGGCGCTGGCCGTAGGCATCCTCGTTGCGCACTGGGAACGCGGCACGAGCGGACATGGGCAAGCACTCGACGTCGCGCAGCAGGACGCGATGATCGGGGCGCAGGCCGCCTTACCCTTCATCACCTCGTTTAGCGGAATCAGCACCCGTCGCGGCGGTAAGGACCTGCGGGTCGACCTCGGGGTGCTGCCCTGCGCCGACGGCTACATCGCCAGCGTCATCGGGCGCGACGGTTGGGAACGACTCGTCGCGCTGCTGGGCGAGCCAGACTTGATGCAGGAGAAATATCTTGATCGCGGCACGCGCGTCGCCTACATGGAGGAGGCGCTCGAGATCGTCCTGCGCCGGCTCAAGGAGGAGCCACGCGACCATTGGTTCCACGGCGCGCAGGAACTCCGCATGCCCTTCGCCAAGGTGCAGGGCGCGCGGGACCTGGCGGAGTGCCCGCAACTCAACGACCGCGGCTACTTCATCACGGTTAACGGCGCCGACGGACGTCACATGCGCATGCCATCACGCCCCTTCCTCATGCACGGCACTCCCTGGCGCATGACCCGCCCCGCACCCTTGCTGGGCGACACGGACCTCGGTGACGTGGACTGGGAGCCGCGCCCTCAGCCCTCGGGCGCGCCGGGCCTCTCGTCAGACTCGGGTGCCAATCTCCCGCTTGCCGGTATCCGCGTCATCGAACTCGGCACTGCTTGGGCTGGACCGTGTGGCACCAAGATCCTCGCCGATCTGGGCGCCGACGTGATCAAGATCGAGTCACCTACCCACCCGGACAATGCCCGGGTCGCCCCCTACACCGACGGCGACCTCGCCGATCGCTTCTTCGATCGCAACGTGGCCTACCTCATTGCCAACACCAGCAAAGCACACACCGCTCTGGAGCTCTCGCGGCCCCACGCCCAAGAGCTCTTCAAGCGGCTCGCCGCCGGAGCTGATGTCGTCTTCGAGAACTACACGCCCCACGTTATGGAGCAGTTCGGGCTCACCCACGACCAACTCCGTCAGGTCAATCCCAACCTGATCATGCTCTCGACTTGCGGCTACGGGCACACGGGCCCCTGGAGCGACTATGCCGCCTACGGCTGGAGCCTGGAGCCCGGCAGCGGCATTGCCGACGTCACGGGCTACCCGGACGGCCCCCCGGTCGCTAGTGCCATCCCCTATCCGGATATCGCCACCGCCCTGCACGCGGCGTTCGCCGTCCTCTTGGCCCTGGAGCATCGACGTCGCACGGGTGAAGGGCAGTGGATCGACGTCGCCCAGTACGAGCTGGCGGCGCTGTCTGGGCTGACTCCCTTGTTGCATTACATGACGACTGGCGAACCCTGGGGCCGTCACGGCAACCACCACCCCTGGTACGCGCCGCACAACATCTATCCGACTCGGCCCGACGGGTCCGGACTCGACGTCGGGACCGACGATGACGGCGGACCGATCCACGACGCCTGGGTCGCCATCGCGATCGAGCATGACGACGAGTGGCCTCGGCTGGTCGCCGCCTTGGACGGCGCGCTGCCGGATCGCCCAGAGTGGGCGACCTTCGAAGCCCGCAAGACCGACGAAGACGCCATCGACGCGGCGATCGGCGCCTGGACCAACCAGCGCACCAACGTCGAAGCCGCCGAGTTCCTCCAGGCGGCGGGGGTCCGGGCGGCGCCGGTCAACCGCTACGATCAGGCGCTGCGGAACCCGCAGCCCTGGCACCGGGGTTACCTCGTCAGAGCCGAGCACGAAGAGAGCGGCGCCCGCATCGTGCCGGGCGTCTGGCAGCGATTCAGCCGCACGCCCGGGCGCGTGCGCTGGGCGGCGCCGAACTTCGGCGCCCAAAATCGTCTTGTCTTGCAGGACATCCTTGGCCTCAGCGACGCGGAACTCGCGACCATGGCTGCCGAAGGCGAAACCGCCGACACGCCCACGGGCCTCGCCCGGCCACCCCTCGCCGGCCTCCCCATCGAACAAACGATAGAGCTGGGCCTGAGCCGCGGACTCGACGCCGACTACCTCGCCTGGAACCAGGCGGGACCGGTCACGCCGCTGCCCACGCCGGTTCCGCTGACTTGGGGCCCCGTCCAGATCGACACCAGCACTCCGACGCAGGAAACTGCGCGATAACATCGCTGGACGCATTGCAGGAGAGCGCGACATGACCACACAAGGCAGCTGGGCACACCCGGAACTCCTCGCCGACACGGCCTGGGTCGCGGAGCACCTCGACGACCCGCAAGTCCGCGTCGTCGACTGCGACATGTTGCCGTCCTACCAGCGGCTCCACATCCCCAACGCCGTTTGGGCGGGGTCGCATTACTGGAAAGGCGACGGGGCGAACGACAGCGGACTTTACGGCATCGACGACCCCGAGCAGTTCGCCAAGATGATCGGGCGCCTCGGCGTCGACAACGACACCACGATCGTCGCCTACGACGGATCCGGCGGCGTCTACGCCGCCCGCTTCTGGTGGACCCTCGATCGCTTCGGGCACACCAACGTCCAAGTCCTCGATGGGGGGCTCGACAAGTGGTACGCGGAGGGCCGTCCGCTCTCCCGCGACAACGTCCGTGCTCAGGCCCGCACGTTCACGGCCCAGCCGCCCCACGCCGAGACCTGCGTCCTCATTGACGAGGTCGTTAGCCGCCAGGGGGACGACAGCCACGTGTTTTGGGACACCCGCTCCGACGGCGAGTGGTTGGGCAAGAACGCACGCGGCACCCAGCGCGGCGGGCGCATCCCCGGCGCGGTGCACCTGGAATGGCTGAACAATCTCAACCAGCCCGTCCGCACCCTCAAAGATCCGGATGCGCTGCGCGCCACTCTCACCGGCTTGGGGATCACACCCGAGAAGACCGTCACCACTTATTGACAGGCCGGTATCCGTGCGGCGCACGGCATGTTTCTCCTCCGGCTCCTGGGCTACGACAACGCCCGTGTCTACGACGGCTCCTGGGGCGAATACGGCAACGCCGTGGAGACTCCGATCGAGACCGAGTAGGCCATCCATCGCCGCCTGAGCTGAGGAGCGCCCGATGGATCTGACCGTCGGCCAAACGGCTGAACGATCGCTGCACGTCAGCGCGGAGATCGTGCGGAAGTACGCCGAGGTCAGCGGCGACTACAACAAGCTCCACTTCGATGAGGAGTGGACGGCGCGGACACGCTTCGGCCGGCTCATGGCCCAGGGCGGCATCGCCACGGGATCTTGCACGCCCTGGTCGCCATGGACATGCCAGGCCCGGGCACCGTGTTCATGGAACAGCACTGGCAGTTCCCGGCGCCCGTCTTCATCGACGACACGATCACGGCGACCGCCACCGTGAAATGGGTGCACGAATCAAAGCCGATCGCGACGCTGGAGTTCATGGTCGCCAACCAAGACGGCGTCGAAGTCCTCAGCGGCGAGGCGACGACCTACCAAGCCCAGCCCAGGCCCGTTGCCGAGAGCTAAGGAAACACGATGCCCGAGACCAAAGCCGTCCTGTTCGACTTCGGCGGCACCCTCTTCTCCTACGAGACGACGATCCCCGCCCGCCGCGCGCGCGCCGTCGACCTCGCCCAGATCATCGGACATCCCCAAACGGATGCGGTGCACGACGCCTTGCACGAGGGCACGCGCGCCGCCTTCAATCGCGTCATGCGCCATCCCTTCTACCTGCACGTCGACGTGATGATGGAAGGGGTCGACAACGCGCTCGGTCAGCTGGGCGCGGAACTCACCTCCGCCCAACGCGACGAGTTTCGCTCCCGCAATTTCCTGCGCACCCTGAACCATGGCGAACCCCGCCCTGGCATGCGCTCCACGCTGGAGGCCATCCGTGATCGCGACATTCACCTGGGCGGCATCTCCAACGCCGACATCGGCCAATTCGACGCCATGATCGAAATGCTCGATGTCCGCGACCTCTTCCATTCCCTGCTCTGCAGTGAGGAAGCGCAGTCCTGCAAGCCCGACGCCGGGATCTTCCATCAGGCGCTGGAGCGCGCAGGCTGCACCCCGGAGGAGGCCGTCTTCGTCGGCGACACGCCGATTGCTGACATCGAGGGCGCCGAAGCGGTCGGGATGCGCGCCGTCCTGATCGAGGAAACCACCGATATCGCCATCGACCGCGGCGACCCGTCAATCGCCAAGACCACGGTCAAGCAACTCCCCGAACTGCTGGACCTGATCTAGCGGTCCATCGAAGATCCGCTAGATCGGCGGGGCGTCGCCGTATCAGGGACGCACGGAGACTACTTCGCGCCGCTGGCGCGAAGGCGCATGAGCTTCATCACGCGCGCCATCATCGCCAGCGGTGGCATCGCCACCCACAGGTCGCACCAGGCCCCGCCGCCAGCGCGATCGAGGGTCGGGCCGATGTGCGCCATCACGGGCATCATCGCCCGCATCATGCCCCAGCCTTCGGTCTTGCGCAGCGGGTCGCCCGCGATGACCGCGGCGAGTGCCTGCCCGATCCAGTTCGTATCGTTCGCCCAATGGGCCCGATACAGAATCGTTCCGTCCTGGCCCAGAAGATACGCGGAGTTCGGCTTCGGGCTGAGCGCGCGGTGAAGGCTTCCGTCGGCGTCATCCACCGCGACCTCGAAGTCGAATCCGTAGAATTCGCGCAGGAGTTTCGCGTGCTTCATCTTCTCATCCGCGCTTTGGGGCTGGGGCAGCGCCTGCCCCGGATGCCCTTCGCGGACGTTGACGAACACGAACCACACGTCGTTGCCGTATTTCGCATGGAGCTCACGGAATCCAGGGGCTGAGTCGTCCGTGACCGGGCAGCTCAGCGATCCGAACACCAGCAGCGCTGGTCCGTTCTGTGACAGATCCCCTGACTGGAATCGCCCACCGTCCACCGTCGGAAGATCGAACTCCGGGACCGCGTCGCCGGGCTTCGGGTCGTCGGATCCGAAGCGCATGTCGCCCAGGATCAATCCAGTGCGGAGGTGCTGAAAACGATACTGGCTTCCGGCATCTGAGACCGGCGTGGCTGTCTTGGTTGTCATGATCTTCCTCCCGGCCAATCCCTGCCAGATCGGCCTGTGTATAGCGCGCGGCCCCGATGGAAGCGCGAAGGGGGTCACGCCGCATCGATCCCGGCCAAACGTACTGAGGAAGTGCGTATGTGAGCCCCGCTTACAAACCTCTACGGTCAACACATGCTCCGGGATGCTCGATCCGAACATCCGAGGTGACCTGAGCTACAGACGAATCGGCGCCAGCGAGGCACCGCACGCCCATCTCTAACACCCCCCGCGTTCAACGACTCTCTCACACGCCGATGCCTGTCGGACGCTGACGGCGCCCATCAATCGAAACGGCGCCACGAATTCCTCGACGGAGCCCTGATCTTGGGCGCTGACGATCAGGTTCAATTCATGCTGTCCGTCCACTACCGCTTCCGCCAAGATCTCCACGCCCGACTGCGGCGCGGACGCCAGGACCTTGAGCAACATCGGCGCCATCTCTTGGTCTGCGGCTGGGCAGCCGTCCGCGCTATGGGTGTGCTGAACGACGAAGAGGCTCATCACAATCTCCTTGTGTGGTAGTTGTCCGAGCATATGGGTCTAGCTTGGCGCGATTCCGGCCGCTGCGTCACCAATTCCTCTGCATCGCATCACGTTGAGTTCGCATCACATCACGATTGCGTGCCACCACGATGCGAAGACGTGGAATCGAAGCCCTACACTGCGATCTGGAGGCCGCCACGGCGGAGTGCCGGTACACTTCAGAGGCGGAGAGTTGCCATGCCGACCTATGAGTTCCAGTGCCAGAAATGCAACGGCACTTTCGCTCTGAAGCGCCCAATGTCCGAAGCGGGCGATCCCGCCGCCTGCCCAGACGACGGCAGCCCGGCGCAACGCCTCTTCAACGCTGGGGCCGTGCAACGCTCGGGCTTCCGTGAGCGACACGCCGTTCGCCTCGACCCTTCATCCCCAGACAGCGGCGCCTCCTTCGACACGGAAGCCGCCACAGAAGCCGGTCAAATCGCGGATGCCCGTGCCGACAAGGCTGGGGTTCCTCGCGCCCCAGGCCACGGCGACTGACGCGCCTTGTGTTCGCCGCCGCAAGCTTCCGCGTCCTCGCCACACCATCCCCATCGGCCCACTAGGCTGTAGCCCTACAGCTCCGCGAGACAGCTTGCTCGCACCCAGCGAGAAAAGATGAAGAGACCACCATGCCCGCGTTCACCGCGCTCAATTTCGACCTAGCGGACAGCGTCGCGACGATCACGCTCAACCGACCCGACGCCGCCAACGCCCTGAACCTGGAGCTCGCGCGCGACCTCATGTCCGCCTCGCTCCAGTGCGATGAGGACCCCAACATCCGCGCCGTGGTCATCACCGGTGCCGGGCGCTTCTTCTGCGCGGGCGGCGATCTCAAGTCATTCGCGGCCGCCCCGGAGATGCCGCTGCACCTCAAAGAGGTCACGACCTACCTGCACGCCGCCGTCTCACGCTTCACGCGCATGGATGCCCCCGTCATCGGGGCCATCAACGGTGTCGCCGCCGGCGCCGGCATGAGCCTCGCCTGCTCCTGCGACATCGTTCTCGCCGCCGAGTCGTCTCGCTTTACCATGGCCTACACCCGTGCCGGTCTCACGCCAGACGGCTCCTCCACCTACTTCCTCTCTCGCGCGGTCGGCCTCAAGAAGGCGCTGGAACTGACCTTGACGAACCGTATGCTCTCCTCACACGAGGCCGAGGACTACGGCATCGTGACCCGCGTCGTCGCCGACGATGAGTTGGGCGCGGAGACCGCAAGTCTAGCCGCCGGGCTCGCCTCCGGCGCGACCATCGCCCTGGGAGCCGCCAAGCGCCTTCTGCACGACGGCTGGACCGGCACCCTCGAAACACAGATGGAACTCGAAACGCGCGCCATCGCCGACATGGCCCGCACCGCCGACGCCAAAGAAGGCATCAGCGCCTTCATCGAAAAGCGTGACGCCAAGTTCCAAGGCCGCTGAGCGCCCCCGCGGGGTGCCAGACACGCCGCTAGTCCACGCCGCTAGTCGACGGCGAAGCTCAGAGCCGCGGGCTCCTTCGGCAGGCCCGGCATCGTCATGATGTCGCCGGAGATGACCACCAGGAAGCCCGCTCCCGCCGAAGGACGCACCTCGCGCACCGTGAACTCGTGGTTCTGCGGGCGGCCGAGTAGCCCAGCGTTGTCGGACAGGGAGTACTGGGTCTTGGCCACGCAGATGGGCAGATCTTCCATCTCCAGCCGTTTCATTCGTCTCAAGGTCAGCTCCGCTTGCCGCAAGTAAACCACGTTCCCCGCGCCATACACCCGGCGAGCCACGGTCTCGATCTTCTCTTTCAGTGGCGCTTCGAGTTCGTACAGTCGCCGCACGGATCCCGGCTCTTTCGCCAAGGCCTCCTGCACCGCCTCGCCGAGATCGAGGCAGGCCTCGCCGCCCCCGCCAAACGGATTCGCCTCAGCCGAACGCACTCCTCGCGCCGCGCAGTGGGCGGCGATGGCCGCCACCTCCGCATCCGTATCGGATGGGAATCGGTTGATCGCGACCACAGGTGTCACGCCGTGCTGCTGCATGTTGTCGATGTGCGCGTCCAGGTTCGACATGCCGGCATCCAACGCCGCCAGGTCCTCCACTTCGAGATCTTTCGCATCGCGACCGCCGTGCCGTTTGATCGCACGGGCCGTCGTCACGATGACCACCACCTCCGGATTGAAGCCTCCGAAACGGGAGACCACATTCAGGAACTTCTCAGCCCCCAGGTCCGAACCAAAGCCCGCCTCCGTGATCACGATGTCCGAGGTGGTCAAGGCGGCGCGCGTCGCCACGATGCTGTTGCAGCCCAGCGCGATGTTGGCGAAGGGCCCTCCATGCACGAAGGCGGGGCCGCCATCGCTGGTTTGTACCAGGTTTGGCTGCATCGCCTGCTTCAGCAGCACCGTCATCGCCGCATCCACGCCCAGGTCCTTGCAAGTCACTGGCTGAATGTCGCGCGTGTACCCCACGATCACCCGACCGAGTCGCGCGTGCAGGTCACCCAGATCGCTCGCGACCGAGAGAATCGCCATCACCTCCGACGCTGGGGTGATATCGAAGCCCTCCTCGCGCGGGATGCCATCCATCGTGCCGCCCATCCCCACGACCAGATTGCGCAGGGCACGGTCGTTCATGTCCAAGCAGCGCCGCCATGTGATCCGACGCGCATCCAACCCGTGCGGATTGCCGTGGAACATTGAATTGTCGATCACGGCCGACAGCAGGTTGTTCGCCGTTGTGATGGCATGAAGGTCACCCGTGAAATGCAGGTTGATGTCGTCCGCGGGCAGTGCTTCGGACGCCCCACCGCCAGTTCCGCCACCTTTGATCCCCATCACCGGGCCCACCGACGGCTCGCGCAGCGCCACCGTCGCCTTCGCCCCCTGCTGGCGCAGCGCCTGCACCAACCCCAGCGATGTCGTCGTCTTGCCCTCGCCTGCGGTCGTCGGCGTCATCCCAGTGACCAGTACGAGACGACCGCGTTGGCCGCCCGCCTCTTTCGCCGACAGTCGCGCCATCGTCTCAGCGGTAATCTTCGCCTTGTACGGGCCGTACTGCTCCAGGTCGTCCTCAGACAAGCCCAGATCGGCGGCCACTTCGACGATTCGGCGCATCAGCATCCCCCAGGGTTCCAGCGTGCCAGTTGCGCTTCACTATATCGGGCGACTCCCCCGCGATCTCCCGCACGGACGGCGGCAACTGTCACCAACCGTACCCAGCAGCATCAGCGGCGCCTAGCGGAACGTCTCGACCTCGACATCGGTGATCTTCCGGGTGTCGACGACCATCGACAGACTCCATTTGCCCGACTCATTAATCGTCACGGGCACCGCGGCAACGGACCAGGGCGGCTCCACCCGGTGCTCCAGGAAGTCGATCTCTTGCAGCCCCTGCCCGGTGTCGTTGAGAATCCGTATCTGCACGAGGTCCGACTCCACCAGTTCGTTGACGACCAGCCGCACAAAGAACTGCTGTCCCACCGGGATCGGCCCATCCACCGCCACGACGATCGGGAGATCCGGGTCCGTCTCATCGATGGCGAAAGCCAACTCCGCCGATCCGCCCGGCCCACCTAGGCCACAGGCCATCGCCACGAGTCCCGTGGCGACGAGCAGTGCTCCCAATCCAACGCGAAGCCTCATCCGGGCCGCCAGTAGAGGTACCAGAAACCACCCGCCGTCGATGCCAAACCGATGCCCGCCAGTAGCGGGATGTAGCCGCGCAGCGTATCAATCAAGGGCGGAGAAACGATCACCGCGAAACCCAGCCCCAGAACCACGACCAGTCCGATCAGGATGGCGTAGCCGATGAGAAGATCCCGCCGCGGAGGCGGCTTCACGATCGATTCTCTGGACGGTGATTCTGGCAGCGGCATGGGACCAGTATAGTTGCGTCCCGAGCCTGCGCCTCCGAGGAAGACTGGATTCAGTGGATGGCTGAGACACCGCAAGACAGTCCCTACCGGACGATGGTGGACGCCCTCGTTGACGTTCCCGAGCATTCGGTCTCTACCGCCGAGCTGGCGGGCTGGCGCATACAGGCCGGCACCATCGTCGTCACGATCGGCGACGCCGGAGTGAGCAGTGTCTCCTCATTGTTCGGGGCGATCGCCGATGCCGTCCACGTTTCCGATCGGCACCTGCACCGCTGGCGAGAACGACTCCGGCTCTCCGGTCGTGCGATCGCACCCAGCCTGTTTCCGCCGCTCCTGGCGGGCGGCCAAGCCAAGGGCGTCAGCGCCCAAACGATGATCTACTCCGCCGCCACTTCCCTGGCGCGCGTCAACGACAAGACCACCATTGTCGTGGAGGCCCAGGCCAACGCCGGGTTCTGGAACGATCCATGCGCCGCCGGACTCATTCTCGTCGCCAGCAGCGACGATGGTGACCAGGTCCGTCGGCAGATTGCCCTGCTCGCCACGCCCGAATCCACGGTCGTCATGGCGCCACAACGGGAATCGATCGCCGACGCGATTCGACAGGCCACGATGGAGGCGGGCGCGGCGCTGCACGAGGTCGCGGCGCTCTGCAAGATCGGCAAAGTCGAATCCACCGAGAACGGTCAGCGCTTCACAATCGAGATCCCCGCCGGTCGCTACACCGTCGAGATCCCAGCGCTCGGTGCACACCAGCGCACCAACCTCGCGACCGCCCTCGTAGGTGCCGGCTCGCTCGCATCCGGCGAGCTTGACGCCTCCGGCATCGCGGCCCGGCTGAAGTACACGGAGCTCCCTCTGCGCTTCGAGTCGATCAAGGCCTCCCCGCGCGTTTTGGTGGATTCGGCCAGCACGTGCCTGGCCTACCGCGCGCTCGAACGCACTCTCCGCGACGCTGGCGTCACGCCAGCATTGGTCGTCGCCGCCGTCGATGCCGACACCAACATCGAAGATCTCGTGGCGGCCCTCACAAGCATCGGCGCGGAGACTCGCCTCGCATTCGCAGGCATTGATCGCCCCATCGCGGATAGCGTGGGACAGGCGCTGCGCGATCAGCGCATGCCGGTGCAGCTGGCGGGCGCGTCGGGGCCAGCTCTCGACCAGGCGTTGGCGGGCGCGGGGCCACGCGACACGATTCTCGTCTTCGGCGCACGGCGGCCCACTGCGGACGCACGCGCCTACCTCCTAGGCCTGGAGCAAGACCCCGTCTGAAAACCTGGGCCCCATCATTCCATTCGCGGCAGCACCTCCCGTTGGGGCCAGGGCGAAGTCTCGTCGACCCGGAGCCAGAATGCGTCCCCGTGATTCAGCGTCGTCAAGCTGTTCAGGGCCGCCGGGAGGTTTCTCGCAAAACTGAGGAAGGCCCCGGCCACCGCGTCCCACGTCTGCATGATGATGAAGTCATCGCCGAACACGGCAACCGCATCTTCCACCGCCACGTTGTCGAAGCCAGTCCAGGCCATCAGGTTTGGCATTCCAAATCCGGCAAATCCGCTCGTGCGGCCGGCATCGGAGAACACGGTTTCCTCCACCTCCCACTCGAACGCTTCGTCCGCATTGGAGAGGATCCACAAGCCAACTCCCGGCCCGATTGCGTTGAGATCACTCAGGAAAGGAGGATCGTTGGGCCGGTAGGTTGCAAATCGTGTACCGGCCCAGCTAAAGACCACGTCGATGTTGTCAGCGACCGGAGCGAAGAGGTCTTCGACGAGTCCAGCCTTTCCCGTCCAACCAACGAAGTTGAATCCAGGTTCGAGACGCATCGTTCGGGTCTCTGCTTGTGTCGATGGCGACACCAGCCGCTCCGATCCGGGAACAACCGTGATCGTGCGCGTTTCCACTTGAGTCGACAACGCCAGACCGGGGCCACCCCGAGACACCTGAGGTGAATCTAGACCGGAAGCAAACTCGGCTAAAGCGGCCGGTTGCAGTTCCTCGAATGGCGCCTCGAATGGCGCCTCGAAGGAGGCTTGTACTCGCTCGCCCCCCGACAGATACAGGAACGTGGTTGCAGCAAGCATTCCAAGTGTCACCACAAGGGCCGTACCGCTCGCTCACTTACCCACAATTCACCTCCCGCGAATAGTTCTCAGGAGCACAAACATAGCAAGAAACGCTGGCGAGCGGAACCGCCACCCAGGTCGTCCCGGGTCCGCTACTCTTGCGGATACCGCCAGGGCGAGTCCGGCTGGTCCGCCTCTTCGTCCAAGGTCCACATCGGCAGCGACAACCCCGGCCCTACGTCCTTGAAGACCATCCGCATCCGGCTGCCGATCCCTACCTGCCCCACGACATCCGGCGGTGCCAGGTCGCCATCCGGCGTCGCCGTGTTGCCGGCGACCCGCAAGGACGTGTACTCCTCCGGCGTGTCTTTCTGTGTATCCAGGTCAACCAGCAAGATCTGATACGGCGCGTGCTCTTTGAGCGCGGGCTGAATAGCATGGTGGACCTCGCCGTACGAGTGCACCGTGCCTTTGCCTTCCACTGGCACCCAATCAAAGTCCGCCTCGGCGCACCAGGGGCACGCCGTTCGCGGCGGGTAGCAGAGCAGCTTGCACGACTGACACTGCTGGAGATGGAAATCGTGATCCGCGCAATGCGCGAAGTAGGTCAGATTCTCTCCGTCGTTGTCGTTGATCTGGAGATGCATCCCCAGGTATTCGCCCTCAACCGGCATCGTTGACTCCTTCGTAGACCCGCGCCGACCCGGAGGCCAACGCCAGGCAGCCATGCTGTTCCAATTAGCCCTTGCGCATCACCAACGCCGACGCCGCCGCCGGATACGCCCAACCCAGGTTCGCGGTCAGGTTGACTTCCTTCAGCTGTCGGCAAGCCCCCTCCGTCGGTCCCGGAGTCTCGTAGTCGTACGTGTGTTGCCGCTTCCCATCCGGACCCACCGGGCAGTAGTCATCCACCTCACCGCGAAGCTGGCGCACGTTCTCAATCACCATGTTCATCCCGTGCGTGTAGACCTCGCAGAGATGACCGCCGCTCGTGTTGTTGGGGCGTTCGCCGCCCAGCTGGATCGCGCCGCTATCGAGGTAGTCGCCGATCTCTCCGGGGGGGGCGAATCCGTAGTCCTGCAGTTGCAGCGCCGTCGTGAACGTGAAGGCGTCGTACGACCCCGTCGCATCCATCTCCTCGGGGCCGTGCCCGGCGTTAGGCCACAGCAGGTCCTTGGCGTACCAGGCCGCGACGCGCGAGATTGGGCCGTACTGGTAGTGCAGTGTGATGTCGTTGCCCGGCTTGCAGCAGCGACCGACCACGCCCAGGATCCGCGCCGGTGTGTGGCGGTAGTCGTAGGCCCGCTCCGCGCTGGTCACGATGATCGCCGTGCCGTTGTCGGTCTCCACACAGCAGTCCAAGAGATGCAGCGGCTTCACGATCATCCGGCTGTTGAGAACATCGTCCACCGTCATCCGGTTCTTGTAGTAGGCCTTCGGGTTCTGCGAGGCATGACGGCTGTGCGCCACCTTCACCTTCGCCAGTTGCTCCGGCGTCAGGTTGTAGTCGTGCATCGCCCGCATGAAGGTCTGGCTGAAGTTCTGCCCCGCGCTGAACCAGCCATACGCGGCGTTGTGGAGGCGGTCGCCACCCAGCGGCGCCTGTGCCCGCGCCCCGGTCCCACCGATCCGCACCTCCGTGTAGCCGTTCATCGACCGGAAGATCACGACGGTCTTGCACATCCCCGCCTCGATCGCACCGATCGCCAGCCCCACCAGGTTCTCCGTGCTGGAGCCTCCGCCGAAGATGTCCGTGTAGAAGTTCAGCCGCATCCCCAGATCGGCCGCGACCATCGGCGACTGCACGGAGTCGTTGCCCGAATACGACATCATGCCGTCGATCTCGTCGGGCCTGATCCCCGCATCGGTCATCGCATGGCGGATGGCCGTCGTCGCCAGCTTGCGCGTCGTCACTCCAGAACCACGCGTGTACTCCGTCTCACCGATTCCGATGATCGCGTACTTGTCACGTAGATACTTCGGCGCCGTCGTATCAATGTCGGTCGTCATCGTCTCTCCGATCTCTCAGGGCTGTCG